>JACCDW010311959.1_pt1 | contig 29652 bp, 26 predicted proteins | sample 7449781 | NCBI WGS metagenome assembly JACCDW01 (sample SAMN15323449, study PRJNA562643) | freshwater metagenome | isolation source: river surface water | place: USA:Blue River Watershed | collected 2017-08-18
CAGAAAGGAGAAGCCAAAGCCCCAGAGCAGATAGACTTATCCACAACCAACTGAACAAAACTTCCCTAAAACCAGTGGCTCAATATTCAACGTGAACACTGGCTCAGTTTGGCTGATGAATCAACATTCAGGCTTCTGAGCCGGCACGGAGGATGCGGATATCTCGCTGAATCTCTGATCTTCAAAGCAACGGGAAATATAGAGACTCAATCATCTGCCCCTCCAAACGGCCTGGCGAACTCGAAAAATCGACACACGTATAAGTCCTTGTCACACAAGGCGATGTGCGTGTGCTGTGGCGAAAGAGTTGGCGTCTCTTTGCAGAGAACAGAGGGCAGAAAAGAGTCGAACTGGCCGAAGTGGGCTCCAGCCGTGACCACCCCGTGGCACACGCACAATGCGCCTGTTCCCCGCGTGTACTGGGGGAAGCCCAAATGAAAACGCCCAACTGAGAGCAGTCGGGCGTTTGTATATGGTGGACCGAAGGAGGATCGAACTCCCGACCTCTGCATTGCGAACGCAGCGCTCTCCCAGCTGAGCTATCGGCCCGTAGGCGTGATGATAGCGCCGCCGCGCGGCGCCTGCACGCCGCACGGGGCCACTCAGTAGCGGAACTTCTCGACTTCCTGGCGCGTGGCGTTGGCGATCTTGGACAGCTCCATCACCGTGGCCGTGATCTCTTCGGAGGCGGCCGCGTTGCTGCGCGCGATCTGGTTGACGCTGTGCAGGTTGGAGTTGATCTGCTCGACGGCGGCGCTCTGCTCTTCCATGGCCGAAGCCACACGCTGCAGCATGCCGTCGGTCTCGGCGGCGGCCTCGTCGATCTGGGTCATCTCGGCGCTGACGTCATTGACGGCCTTGACCGCCTGGCGCGCTTCGAGCACGGCTTTTTCGACCAGGTTGGCGATTTCCTTGGAGCTCTCGGCGCTGGACAGCGCGAGCTTGCCCACCTCGTCGGCCACCACGGCAAAACCCTTGCCGTGCTCGCCCGCGCGCGCGGCTTCGATGGCGGCGTTGAGCGAGAGCAGATTGGTCTTGTTGGCGATCTTCTCGATCACCTCGGTGATCTTGTTGATCTTTTCCGAGTTGGTCGCGATGTTGTTGACGATCTGCACCATCTCGTCCATTTTTTGCAGGCTGGTGCGCACCGACTGCACCGACTGGCGCGAGCGGCTCGACGCCGACTCGGTGCTGCGCGAGACCTCGGCCACGGCCGAGGCGGTCTGGCGCACCGCGGTGGCCACCTGGTCGATGGCAATCGTCTGGTTTTGCACGCCATCCGAGATCTGGCTGATGGCGTTGCTGGTTTCGGCAGACGCCGTGGCCACCTGGCGGGCATTGCCGCCGATCGAGGCCATGGACGCGGCCAGCACGTCCAGCGTCTGGTTGATGTCGGACTTGAGGCGGCCCAGGCTGCCTTGGCCGTCGGCCTGCACGCGGGCCGTCAAGTCGCCCTGCGCCATGCCGGCCATGACCTTCACCACATCGCCCAGCGTGCGTTCCAGCGAGACGATGGCTTGCTGCGCGTTGTCCAGGATGCGGCGGTATTCGCCCACGGCGCTGGTGTTGTCCACGGCGTACTGGAAGTTGCCTTGCGCCATGGCCGACATGGCCTCGCGCAGGCTGCTCACGGTGTGGTGCACGCGCGACTGCACCGAGGCGATGCGGGTGAGCACCACCGGGAAGATGCCGCGCAGGCCCGAGACCTGCGGCTCGCGCGAGAAATCGCCCTCGCCCATGCGCGAGACCACCGTGAGCGACTCGCGCAGCACAGCCTCGACCTGGTCGAGCACATCGTTGAGGCCCAGCGCGGAGCGCGACAGCCGGTGGCCATGGGGCACCATGAGCACGCGCTTTTCCAGCTGGCCGCGGCTGGCCTCATCCAGCACCGTTTCGAGTTGGGTCAGCAGTTGGCGCTCCTGCGCCAGACCAGCCACGGCCAGCACACACAGCGCGAGCGCGAGCGCGAGCAGCACGCTGGGCACCAGGGCCCAGGCGCTGGCCCAGGCGGCGTAGGCCGAAGCGACCACGGCCACCAGACCCAGCCAGGGCAACAGGCCGGCGGCGCTCGGTTTAAAGAGCCTGGAGTGCCAGGACCATTTGCTCATAGGTCTGTCCCTTTTCATTCAGATGGCGTTGCAGCACGGCGCTGGAGGCGGCGATGGCGTCGCGCGAACCGGCGCTGCGCTCGGCGGCCAGCATTTCGCGGTAGACCTGCGAGATGACCTGGATCGCCTTGGGGTTGGGCTTGCGGCGCACCGAGTAGTAGCCCAGCACCTGTCCCTGCTCGTCGACCGAGGGGGTGACGTTGGCCAGCACCCAGTAGTAGCTGCCGTCGAGCGAGATGTTTTTGACGTAGGCAAAGATCTCCTGCCCGCTTTGCAGCGTGTCCCAAAACAGCTTGAAGACACCACGCGGCATGTCCGGGTGGCGAATGATGTTGTGCTGGGTGCCGATCAGCTCGGACTCTTCGAAGCCTGCAAACTTCATGAAGGTCGAGTTGCCGTAGGTGATCCGGCCTTTGAGGTCGGTTTTGGAGACGATGATCTCGTCGGGTGCCATGACCATTTCCTGGTCGGTGGGCACGATGTGGCGTTTGCTCACGCTGAAATCCTTTGTGGGCGATTTCGAAACAGGGGCCGCTCGGCAGCCGTCCCCGCACCGCATGCGGTTGAACGGCATGCCGCCACAGGCCGAACGCCGTGCGCAACAGAAATAACTACTTTTGCCATTTTTCCCACACTTGATCTAGATCATAAATGAATAGGGCGGTTTTTTCGGGTTTATCGAGTACCCGGTGTTTCCCCCAGGCCCTCGTGGGCCTGGTAGCCCATGCGGAAACCGCCCCAGTGCTGGCCGTTGACATGGATGGGCACCGACAGGTCGTGCATGATTTCGCCGGTGTCGCGTTTGTAGGTTTGCAACAACACCTTCTTGGTGTGCGTGCCGCAGCGGCTGCCGGTGCGGTCATTGAAGATGCGCTTGCTGCGGCTGTACACCAGGTCCAACTCGTACTGGCCGGTCGGCGGCTTGGCGAATTTGTCGTTGTGCGTGGGCACATAGCCGCGCCGGTCGGTGCAGATCGCAAACACCACGCCCGGCTGCGCGCGCAGCACCGGCTCCTGGATGGCAGGCAAGACCTGGTCGGTGAAAGCGTCGAAACGCGAGCGGAACTTGGGCGGCCGCGTGCCGGGCACCGGCTCGTAATCGGCGCTGAACAGCTCGGCCTGGCTCAGCCGCCCCTGCGCAATGGCCGCCTCGAAGGTCTGCTGCACCGCGTCGGCCGCGGCGCGCGCGAGCTGGTACATGCGGCTGTGCGTGGTCTCGAAATGCAGCGCGAGCAGCTTGTCGAAAAAGCCCTCGCCCAACTCGGTCAGCGCCATGATCTGCGCCTCCTGCTGCCCGATGCGCCCGCCGAAGCGGCTGAGCTCGTCCTGGATGTCGGCCAGGTAGCGCGAGATCTTGTGCACCTCCTGCGCCGACTGTTCGGAGGCCTGCACGATGCCGGCCATCTGGCCTGAGAGCACGCTGGAAAAATCGAGGATGCCGCTCAGGCGCTGGCCGACCTGCTCGATCTGACCGACATTGCCCTGCACATCGCCCACCAGCGTGTGGATGCTGGCCACCGCCTGTTCGGTCTCGCCCATGATGCCGCGCACGCTGGCGTCGATCTCCTGCGTCGCGGCGAAGGTTTTTTCGGCCAGGTGGCGCACCTCGGCCGCGACCACGGCAAAGCCCTTGCCGTGCTCGCCGGCACGCGCGGCCTCGATCGCGGCGTTCAGCGAGAGCAGGTTGATTTTGTCCGCGATCTCGCGGATCAGCTGCACGATGGCCTCGATTTTCTGGGAGCTGCCCTGCAGGCGCACGATGGAGGCGCTCACGCCGTCGGTCTGCGCGGCCATCTGGCGCATGCCCTCGATCGCCTGGCGCAGCTGCTGCTGGCCCTGCAGCGAGTCGTCTTGCGCGCGCTGCGCGAGCCCGGCCACGGCCGAAGCGTCGGCGCTGACCTGGGCCGAGTTGCTCGCCAGCGCCTGCGAAGAACTGGCCACCTGCGAGCCCTGGTTGGCCAGCGCCGCCATTTCCTGGTTGATGGCCTTGGCCTGCCACGACAGCTCGGCCAGCGTGATCGAGTTGCGCTCGACCACGGTGGTCATGTCGTGCACGGTGCGAAACAGGCGCTCGTTGCCCGCCAGCAACTGCTCGAGCAAGTCGCCCAGCCAGGCGTGCGCGCGCCAGCGCGCCGGCACGCTCTGGCGCAGCGCCTCGGGGTCGGCCCCCTCTTGGTAGAGCGCGCGCAGCACACGCTGCAGCTCCTGCGTGAGCGCCTGCACATGGGCCACGCCTTGCTGCACCGCGCCGAGCGTGCGCGCCCAGTCACCGGGCAGCGGCAAGGCCTCGGGCGCCGGCCGGGCCTGCTGCAGGGCCTGCATGGAAGCCTCGATGTGCGCGCCAAACTGCTGCTGGGTTTGCAGCGTGCGGTTGAGCCATTGCACGCCCGCCGACCACTCGGGCAACGGGGTGGCGGGCAGCCGCTGCGAAAAATCGGCCTGCTGCGCCAGCTGGGCCAGCTGTTCGCTCAGGGCGCGTGCGCTGCGGCGCCAGGGCCGCAGCAGCGCCCAGAGCACCGCCACGCCGAGCGCAGCGCCCAACAGCGTCGCCAACGCCAGTGCCGGCCACAGCCGGCCATAGAGCGCCTGCGCTTGGGCCGGTGTCTGCGCCAGCTGCAGCGCATGCAAGGCGTACAGGCCGGCGCCGCCAAGGGCGCAGGACAAGACGACCAGCAGGCCCAGCCCGAGCCAGACGGGCAAAAAGAGACGAGGGGGGGCCGGCTGCATCATGAAAAGACCGATCGGTTCATGGCGTACAACAGCATGAACCCGCGCGCCGGGCGATTGCGCCCGGGCATGGCCACACGGTCCACCAGTGCTGAGTAAAACGTTTTCAATGATTTTATTAAGTTCGTGAATAAAATGACTTGCGTCAAATCCCAGTTATCAAAATCATCATTGTTTCTCCGTCAACCGACGGAGGGTCCTTAGAATGTCGCATCGACTTTGACCCACCGCCATGGATTTGTCCGAACATCTGGCCCAGTGCCATGCCGCGCTCAAGCGGTCGGTGGCCGCCTTGGGCGGTGACGCCGAATCCCCGCGCTTGGCCGAGATCGCCGACCTCATCATCCGGTCCATGACCGGCCCCTGGCGCTCGTTCCACACGCCCCAGCACATCTTCGATGTGGGCCGCGACGGCAGCCCGGTCGAAGTCATTGCCGCCCTCTTCCACGACATCGTCTATGTGCAGGTCGACGCGGGCATCCACCTCAACCTCTCGCGCCACCTGGCGGCGCATGTGCGCGAGGTCGGGCACACGCTGGTGCTCGACACGGCGCCCGCGCCCGACGACACGGGCCTGGGCCTGACGCTCGCGCTGTTCGGCTTTGCGCCGGGCCAGGCGCTGTCGCCGCTGGCGGGCCAGAACGAATTCCTCAGCGCGTTGGTGGCCGTCAAAGCCCTCGAAGGCCTGCTGGGCTGGCGCGATCTGGCGCAGGTGGTGGTCTGCATCGAGGCCACCATCCCCTTCCGGGGCGCCCTGCCCGACGGCCGCCCCTGCGAGGCGGCGATGCACGAGCGGCTGACGGCGGCCAACGCCCGCTTTGCGCTCGGCCTCACGCCGGACGACTGCACGCAGGCCGTCGAACGCGCCGTGCGCCTGGCCAACCGCGACATCGGCAACTTCGGCAGCGCCCACCCCGCCGAGTTCCTCAACAACACCTGGAACCTGATCCCCGAGACCAACCACGACCTGCAGCAGACCAACACCTTCAGCATCCAGGGCTACCGCAGCTCGCTGCAGAAGATGGAGGGCTTTCTGGGCCAGCTGCGGCCCGAGGTGGTGTTCCGCCGCTACGGCCAGGAGCCCGACGCGGCCGAGCATGCGCTGCGCCTGCAGCGCAGCGCGCGCAACCTCGCGATCGCGGTGCAGTACCTGCGCGTCAAGCTGATCTCGATCGGCCTGCTCGAGGCGTTGTCGCGGCGCATGGGCTGCGATGTCTCGCTGTCGGCGGTCATGGGCCCCCTGCTCGAGCGCGATGCGCGCGCGCTGCAGCTCGAGCACCACCTGCCGCGGGTGCCCGCGCCCTACCGCACGCAGGACGCCAACGAGGCCTGCGTGATGGAACTGCTCGAAACCGGCCGCTCGGCCGACTCGGCCTACGACACGCGCCACTCGCCGGTCGCCAGCTACCTCGTCAAATCGCTGGGCATGCCCGCCGTGCTGCAGATGCTGCCGGCCACGCGCAGCTTCTTTGCCGATGCGCAGCAGGCCGAGGCCCTGCTGCAGGCCTGGCCACCGGCCACGCTCGCCGCCGTGCGCGAGGCCATGGTCACGCTGTTGCAGCGGCGCATTCAGGCGCTGCAGGGCCTGGCGCTCGAGGCCTGAGGCCTGCGCGCGCCGGACCGGCCCCGCCTGCGCCGGTCGCACTTGCGGCGCCCCCCCAGTGGCCAGGCGGCTTGCGCGCCCGCCCGCGGGGCTTTATTCTTATCACTTTTATCAATTTAGTCGCCTGCGGCACCGAAGCATGAAACCCTTTTTTTGGCGTCCGCTGTCGACCTGGCTGCTGTGCGCGCTGCTGGGCCTGGGCGCGGCCCAGGCGCAAAGCCTGCAAGACGCGGGCGTGCGCCTGAGTCCCGAGGAACGCGCCCGGCTGCAGGCCATCCTGGACCAGCCGATCGACCCCGGCAGCCTGAATTCGACGCGCTCACAGATTTACCGGCAAAAGGACATGGCGGCCTTCAAGCTGGGCCTGAGCACGCAACGCGAACAGTTGCTGCGCGAGTGGGCCCAGTTCGATGTCGAGGGCCGATGGAGCCTGCGGGGTTTTCTGTCGGGCACCGAAAAACGCGCCGAGGCCTACGCGCTGGGCCTGCAAATGATCCAGAGCGAACGCTGGCCGCCCAGCGCGATTCGCCTGCGCATCTACGTCGCCATGGACGCGCTGGACGACAACCAGCTGCGCCAGGCCCAACAGCTGATGGACGAGGCCGAGGGCCTGGTCAAGTCAGAGCTGCGCAACACGCCGCGCCGCGGCGACGCGGCGTTCTGGATCGCCCGCGCCGAAACCGAGTACCACATCGCCAAGTCGCGCCACAGCATGCGCACGGGCAAATGGGAAGAAGGCATCCAGAACGCCAAGATCGCGGTTGAAAAAGCCAGCCAGCTCGCGCGCCTGATGAGCATGGCGCCCAACGAGAACGCACGCCAGTGGGCCAACGGCACCATGCTGTTCGCCTACGCCGAACTGGGCTCGAACCTGACGGCCGCCGGCCAGTTCGCCGACGCCGAATGGACGCTGCGCGACGCCTACAAGCGCACCAAGGAATACGGCTTCCCCGACACCACGATGCAAGGTTTTTATAACCGCGTGGCCGACTACTACAACGCGGTCGGTCTGCACGAGGAGGCGGCCAAATTCGCCCAGCTGAGCGAAAAAATCGTGCTCGACCAGGGCTACGAGCGCGGTGCCCCGGTCTGGCTGCACACGCGCACGCGGCTGGCCACGGCCCTGGTCGGTCAGGACCGCTGGCGCCAGGCGCTGGAGAACTTCCAGCGGATGGACGAGCACAGCGAACGCCTGGGCCGCCCCTTGCGGGGCGTGCAGGCCCAGCCCCTGCTGCGCGGCTACGTGTACCTGCGCAACGGCTTGAACGAGCAAGCCCTGAGCACCTTGCAGGCCCACCATGAGGGGCTTTTGGAGAATTTCGGTCCCGACCACCACTTCAGCGCCATCGGCCGCGGCATGCTCGCCAGCGCCCTGTGGAAAAGCGGCCAGGCGGCGCAGGCCCGCCCCGCCTTCGAGCATGCGGTGCGCAACATGACCGCGCCCGCCTCGCTGACCGGCGACTTCACCGAGACCGCGGTGCAGCAGAAAATCCGCCGCTTCGTGTTGCAAAACTACCTGCAGCTGCTGGCCCAAACCGCCGCGCAAGTGCCGCAGGACGCCGAGCGGGTCTTCCAGATCGCCGAGCAGCTCAACGTCTCCAAGGTGCAGCAAGCCCTGTCCGAGGCCGCGGTGCGCAACGGCGTGAGCGTGCCCGGCCTGTCGGAGATCATCCGCAAGGAGCAGGACGCGAAAAACGAAATCGCCTCGCTGACCGCCTACATCCACGGCCAGGACACCGAAGAAGACAAGCGCCGCACGCCCCAGGTGCTCGAGCAAATGCGCCTGCGCCTGCGCGAAATCGACAAGGAGCGCCGCGAATACAAGGCGCAGATCCAGAAAGGCTACCCCGAATACTTCCAGCTGATCCAGCCGCGCCCGCCCTCGACCCAGGACGTGGCCAGCCAGCTGCAGGACGACGAGCTCTTCATCACCATCATCGCGCTCGAGGAGCAGACCTATGTCTGGGCCATCCAGCCCGGGGGCCAGGTGCGTTTTCACGCCGCCGACCTGCCCGAGTCGCAAATCAAGGCCCTGGTCGCCCGCATGCGCCAGACGCTCGATGTGGCGGGCCTGGGCGCACGCGCGCCGGCCTTCGATCTGGCCAGCGGCCACCGGCTCTACCAGCAGCTGCTCGCGCCCTTCGAGCCGGCGCTGCGCGCGAGCCGCCACCTGATCGTCGCCACCTCGGGCCACCTGGCCCAGGTGCCGTTCGCGGTGCTGCCCCGGCAGCTGGGCACCGGCCCCGTGCCCTGGCTGATCCGCGACATCGCGGTCAGCCATGTGCCCACGGCCAATGGCTGGCTCGCGCTCAAGCGCCTGAGCCAGCAGCCCCCCGCGCCGCAGCCCCTGCTGGCCTGGGGCGACCCGGCCTTCGACCTCGCCGCCGCACCCGCCAGCGCGGCGGGCAGCACGGTGCGCGCCGTGCCCGTGACGCGCAGCGCCGACGGCGGCCAGCGCAACATCATGGACCCGGCCAGCTATGTGAACTACAGCAAGATCCCGCCGCTGCCCGAAACGCGCGACGAGGTGGTGCAGCTGGCCAAGATCCTGCAGGCCGATCCGCGCCAGGACCTGATCCTCGGGCCCGAGGCCACGCGCGCCTCGGTGCTGCAACACAACCGCTCGGGGCAGCTGGCGCAAAAACAGGTGGTGGTGTTTGCCACACACGGCCTGCTCGCGGGCGACCTGCCGCACCTGAACCAGCCCGCGCTCGCCATGGCGGCCAGCAAAAACCCGCAGGAATCGCCGCTGCTGACCTTGGAAGACGTGCTCGGCCTGCGCCTGAATGCCGACTGGGTTGTGCTCTCGGCCTGCAACACGGCTGGCGCCGACGGGCGTGCCGAAGAAGCCATGAGCGGCCTGGCGCGCGGTTTCTTCTATGCCGGCAGCCGCAGCCTGCTGGTCACGCACTGGTCGGTCGAGTCCGAAAGCGCCATGCAGCTGACCACACGCACCTTCAGCGCCTACAAAAACCAGCCCCGGCTGCGCCGTGCCGAAGCCTTGCGCCAGGCCATGCTGGCGGTCATGGACAGCCCCACATTCAGCCACCCGGCCTACTGGGCGCCTTATGCCCTGGTCGGCGAAGGCGGCCGCTAACCCCCAAGGAGACACCATGCATGCCTTGCCACGCGCCACCCTGGTTCTGGCCCTGCTGACCGGTCTGGGCGCCTGCCAAAGCCCGCCGGACAACGCCGCGCCCGCACCCGCCTCCCGTCCGCAGGCGGTGAAGGACACCCTGCACTTCATCGACTACAGCGGTTTTGACCAGGCGCTCAGCCAGGCCCTGCACCAGCCCGAGCCGGTCGTGACGGTGCTCATGCAAGACAAGGTCAGCCCCAACCAGACGCCCGAGCGCCTGCAAAAATGGCTGCAGGCGGTGGAGCGCCACGGCGGCCGTGTCGAAGTGGAAACGCCGCCCAACGAGCTGCGGCCGCGCAGCCCGGCGGCCATCATCAGTCTGCTGGGCAGCTTGTGGAACGCGATCAAGGTCGCGGCCGAGGTGCGCGACCGCCAGCTGATGCAAAGCGTGCAGGGGCGCGATGCGCTGATCAGCCTGGAGCGCAACGCCGAGGGCCAGGTCGTGATCAGCCGCATCGCCTTCAAAAAGGCGCCCTGAGCGGCGGCGCCCGCGCGCTCAGGCGGTGTGCTGCAGCGTCTCGCCGAGCGCGCTGAGCAGGCTGTCGATCTGCGCGGGCGTGCTGATGAAGGGCGGCGCCAGCTGGAGGGTGTCGCCGCCGTAGCGCACGTAAAAGCCCTTCTGGAACATCGCCATCGCGACCTCATAGGGCCGCTTGGCCGGCTCGCCGGGCACGGGCGCAATCGTGATGCCGGCGGCCAGGCCGTAGTTGCGGATGTCGGCCACGTGGCGCGCCCCGCGCAGGCCATGCACCGCGCGCTCGAAGTGGGGCGCGAGCTCGCGCACCTGCTGCAGGCTGTGCTCGCGCTCGAGCAGATCGAGCGTGGCCAGCCCCGCGGCGCAGGCCACCGGGTGGGCCGAATAGGTGTAGCCGTGCGGGAACTCGAGCATGTAGTCGGGCCCGCCTTGCGCCATGAAGGTGTCGTAAATCTCCTGCTTGACCACCACGCCGCCCAGCGGCTGCACGCCGTTGGTGATCTGCTTGGCGAAGTTCAGGATATCGGGCGTCACGCCAAAGGCCTCGGCCCCGGTCCAGGCGCCGCAGCGGCCGAAGCCGGTGATGACCTCGTCGAAGATCAAGAGGATGTCGTGCGCGCTGCAGATTTCGCGCAGGCGCTGCAGATAGCCCTGCGGCGGGATCACCACGCCGGCCGAGCCCGAGAAGGGCTCGACGATGACGGCCGCGATGTTAGACGCGTCGTGCAGCGCGATCAGGTTCAAGAGCTCGTCGGCCAGCGCCGCGCCGGCGTAGCCCGGCCCCCCTTGCGCAGGCGGCATGCCGCGGTAGAACGAGCCATGGGGCGGCTGCGTGTGCGGCAGGTGGTCGGCCTCGATGCCCTGGCCATAGAGCTTGCGGTTGGCGACGATGCCGCCGACCGAGATACCGCCGAAGTTCACGCCGTGGTAGCCCTTGAGGCGACCGATCAGGCGCGTCTTGCTGGCCTGCCCTCGGGCACGCCAGTAGGCGCGCGCCATCTTCAGCGAGGTGTCGGCCGACTCCGAGCCCGAGCCGGTGAAAAACACGCGGTTCAGGCCGGCCGGCATGCGCTCGACGATGCGGTTGGCCAGCTCGAAAGACAGCGGGTGGCCGAACTGGAAGGCGGGTGAATAGTCGAGCGTGGCCATTTGCTGCGCCACCGCCTGCACCAGCGGCTCGCGCGCATGGCCCAGGCCGGTGCACCACAGGCTCGACAGGCCGTCGAAAATCTGGCGGCCATCGGGCGTGCCGAAGTAGGCGCCGCGCGCTTCGGTGATCCAGCGCGGGGCGCGCTTGAAATCGCGGTTGCCGGTGTAGGGCATCCAGTGGGCCGCCAGCCAGGCGGGGTCGGCGCCGGGGGTGGCCAGGGCCTGCGGGTGTTCAGACATGTCCATGTGTACTCCAGATCAAAAAAGCCACAGCCGGCATTGTGACGGGCGGCGAAGGGCCTGGCGCAAAAAGCCCGAGGTCCGATCAATCGGCGATCTCGAGCGCGCGGTTGACGCTCAGCGCCACCAGGGTGCTGAGCGCACCCGACAGCAGGTAAAAGCCGATCGACGCGAGGCCGAAGCGGCTCGCCAGGCTCAGGGCCACCCAGGGCGCGAAGCCGGCGCCCAGCAGCCAGGCCAGGTCCGAGCTGAGCGCCGCGCCGGTGTAGCGCGCGTGCGGCGGGAAGTTGGCCGTGACGGCGCCCGCCGCCTGACCGTAGGAAAAGCCCAGCAGCGCAAAGCCCGTGAGGATGAACAGGTCCTGCCCGCGCTCGCCGGCGTCCAGCAGGCGGGGCGCGACGGCGCTGAACAGCGCGATCGCCAGCGCCAGCGCGCCCAGCGTGTTGCGCCGGCCCAGGCGGTCGGCCAGCAGCCCCGACAGCACGATGGTCAGCGCCGCCAGGCCCGCGCCGGCCACCTGCACCCACAAAAACCCGCTCAGCGGCCGGTCTGAGTGCAGCCGGATCCACGACACCGGAAAAATCGTGACCAGGTGAAATAGCGCGTAGCTGGCCAGCGCGGCGAAGGCGCCGATCAGCACCAGGCGGGCCTGGTGGTGCACGATCTCGGGCAGCGGACAGGGCTCGAGCTCGTGCCGCTCGAGCAGGCGCTGGTATTCGGGCGTGGCCACCAGGCGCAGGCGCGCGAACAGCGAGACCACATTGATCGCGAAAGCCACATAAAACGGGTAGCGCCAGCCCCAGTCGAAAAAGTCGGCCTCGGACAGGTTCGCCAGCAGGTAGGCAAACAGGCTGGCCGCGAGCGCAAAGCCCACGGGCGCGCCCAGCTGGCCGAGCATGGCGTAAAAACCGCGGCGCCGGGGCGGCGCGCTCAGCGCCAGCAGCGAAGGCAGGCCATCCCAGGCGCCGCCCAGCGCCAGGCCTTGCAGCAGGCGAAAGCCGGCGAGCAGCACGATCGCCGCCATGCCGATCTGACCGGTGGTGGGCAAAAAAGCCATGCCGGCGGTGGAGCTGCCCAACAGCAGCAGGGCCAGCGTGAGCTTGGCGGTGCGGCCCAGGCGGCTTTGCAGGGCCATGAAGGCGATCGAGCCCACAGGCCGCGCCAGAAAGGCGAGCGCGAACAGCGCGAAAGCGTACAAAGTGCCTTGCAGCGGCGGCACAAAGGGGAAAAACACCGACGGAAACACCAGCGCCGAGGCCAGGCCGTAGACGAAAAAATCGAAGTTTTCCGAGGCGCGCCCAATCACCACCCCGATCGCGATCTCGCCGGGCGCCACCTCGGGCGAAGGCGGTGCGAAGGGCCGGGGCGTGTCGGCGGCCCCGCTGGCGTCTGTGGCCATGGCGTCTCTCCCTGCAGCGCTTGCGCGCAGCACTGGCGGCCCGTCCGCCAGCGCTGCGTTGCAAACAGCACGGACAGTGTGCCCAGCCTGCCCCAAAAATCCAAGCCACAAGGAGCATGGCTTGGTCGATCAACACACACACCGCCGCACGTGGCCCCTCTGGGTGGCGGCCACCGTCTGGCTGACGGCCTGCAACACCGTGGTGATGCAGCCCGCGGGCGATGTGGCCGTGCAGCAGGCGCAGCTGATCGCGGTGTCCACCTGGCTGATGCTGCTGATCATCGTGCCGGTGATCGCGCTCACCTTGCTGTTCGCCTGGCGTTACCGCCAATCGAACCGCCAGGCCCCCTACACGCCCGACTGGGACCATTCGACCGGGCTCGAGCTGGTGATCTGGGGCGCGCCGCTGCTGATCATCATCGCGCTGGGCCTGCTGACCTGGATCAGCACCCACACGCTCGATCCCTACCGCCCGCTGCAGCGCCTGGACAGCACACGCGCCCTGCCCGCCGGGCTGCCGGTGCTGGAGGTCGAGGTCGTCGCGATGGACTGGAAGTGGCTCTTCATCTACCCGCAAGAAGGCGTGGCCACGGTCAACGAACTGGCGGCCCCGGTGGACCGGCCCATCCACCTGCGGATCACGGCGACGCGCATGATGAACTCCTTCTTTGTGCCCGCGCTGGCCGGTCAGGTCTACGCCATGGGCGGCATGCAGTCGCAGCTGCACGCGGTGATCAACCAGGCCGGAAGCTACGAGGGCTTCTCGGCCAACTACAGCGGCGCCGGTTTTTCCGACATGCGCTTTCAGTTCCTGGGCCTGAGCCCCACCGACTTCGAGGCCTGGCTCGCGCACAACCGCGCGGTCGGCGGCACGCTGGACCGCGCGCGCTACCGCGCCCTCGAGCGGCCCAGTGTGCGCGAGCCGGTGCTGCGCTTTGCCCAGGTCGAGCCCGGCCTCTTCAGCGCGATCCTTGAGCGCTGTGTCGAGCCGAGCCCCCACTGCCTGCGCGCGCAGGCAGCACGCCACAGCCCCAACCCAGCGAGTCGCCATGCCCAGCCTTGACACCGTCTCCACCCTGCTGCTCGGCCGCCTGGGCTGGCAGGCGCTGCCGCTGCACGACCCGATCCTGGTGGGCACCTTTGCGCTCAGCGCCGCGCTGGGCTTGGCGCTGTTCGTGGTCCTGACCCGGCAGCGCCTGTGGGGGGTGCTCTGGCGCGACTGGGTCACCAGCATCGACCACAAGCGCATCGGCATCATGTACATCGTGCTGGCGCTGGTGATGCTGCTGCGTGGCTTTGCCGACGCCCTGATGATGCGCGCGCAACAGGCCATCGCCTTTGGCGATGCACTGGGCTACCTGCCGCCACACCATTACGACCAGGTGTTCACCGCGCACGGCGTGATCATGATCTTCTTTGTCGCCATGCCACTGGTCACGGGCCTGATGAACTACGTGGTGCCACTGCAGATCGGCGCGCGCGACGTGGCCTTTCCCTTCCTCAACAACCTGAGTTTCTGGATGACCGCCTTCGGCGCGGCACTGGTCATGCTTTCGCTGTTCGTGGGCGAGTTCGCGCGCACCGGCTGGCTCGCTTACCCGCCCTTGTCGGGGCCAGAGGGCAGCCCCGATGTCGGCGTGGACTACTACATCTGGTCGCTGCAGATCGCCGGGGTCGGCACCCTGCTGTCGGGCATCAACCTGGTCACCACCATCGTCAAGATGCGCGCGCCGGGCATGCACTACATGCGCATGCCGATCTTCACCTGGACCGCGCTGTGCACCAATGCGCTGATCGTCGTCACCTTCCCGGTGCTCACGGTGGCGCTGGCCCTGCTGTCGCTGGACCGCTATGTCGGCACGCACTTCTTCACCAACGCGCTGGGGGGCAACCCCATGCTCTATGTGAACCTGATCTGGGCCTGGGGCCACCCCGAGGTCTACATCCTGATCCTGCCGGCCTTCGGCGTGTTCTCCGAGGTGGTCTCCACCTTCAGCGGCAAGCGCCTGTTTGGCTACAGCTCCATGGTCTACGCGACGGTGGTGATCACGGTGCTGTCGTATCTGGTGTGGCTGCACCACTTTTTCACCATGGGTTCGGGTGCGGGCGTGAACTCGTTTTTCGGCATCACCACCATGATCATCTCCATCCCCACCGGCGCCAAGATCTTCAACTGGCTCTTCACCATGTACCGCGGCCGCATCCGCTACGAGGTGCCCATGCTCTGGACCGTGGGCTTCATGGTCACCTTCGTGATCGGCGGCATGACGGGCGTGCTGCTGGCGGTGCCGCCGGCCGACTTCGTGCTGCACAACAGCCTGTTCCTCGTCGCCCACTTTCACAACGTGATCATTGGCGGCGTGGTCTTCGGCATGATGGCCGGCATCACCTACTGGTTCCCCAAGGCCTTTGGCTTCAGGTTGGACGCGTTCTGGGGCCAATGCGCGTTCTGGTTCTGGCTGGTCGGTTTTTACGTGGCCTTCCTGCCCCTGTACCTGCTCGGCCTGATGGGCGTGACGCGGCGCCTGAGCCATTTCGACGATCCGGCGCTGCAGATCTGGTTTGTGGTGGCGGCGCTCGGCGCGGTGCTGATCGCGCTGGGCATCGCGAGCTTGCTCATCGGCCTGGCCGTGAGTTTTCGCCGCCGTGCGCAGCTGCGCGACGCCACGGGCGACCCCTGGAACGGCCACACGCTCGAGTGGTCGACGGCCTCGCCGCCGCCCGAATACAACTTCGCCTTCACGCCGGTGGTGCATGCGCGTGACGCCTGGACCGACATGAAGCGCCACGGCCATGTGCGCCCGCGCGGCGGCTTTGTGGACATCCACATGCCGCACAACACGGCGGCGGGCTTTGTGATTTCGGCACTCAGCGGCGTGCTGGGCTTCGCGCTGGTCTGGCACATGTGGCTGCTCGCGGGCCTGGCCCTGCTCGCCACGCTGGGGGTCGCCATCGCCCACACGCTCAAGCCCGAGCGCGCGCACCACATCGGCGCCGCCCAGGTGCAAGACAGCGAAGACCAACGCAGCCTGCTGCTGGCCCGCCATGCCTGAGATCGCCCCGGCCTCTGCCAGCGCCGCGGCCGAGCCGCTCGGCCCCTACCATGTGCGGGAGCACCCCGTCGAGGACGGCACGCTGCTGGGTTTTTGGCTCTACCTGATGAGCGACTGCATCCTGTTCGCCTGCCTGTTCGTCACCTATGGCGCGCTCGCGCGCCGCCACGCAGACGGCCCCACGGGCGCCGAACTGTTTGAGCTGCCACTGGTCGCCCTCAACACCGCGGTGCTGCTGCTGTCCTCGCTCAGCCATGGCTTGGCGATGCTCGCGCTGCAGCGCCAGCGGCTGCGCGCCACGCTGGCCTGGCTGCTGGTGACCGGGCTGCTGGGGGCGGTCTTTGTGGGCCTGGAGCTGCAGGAGTTCGCGCACTTCATTGGCGAGGGCGCCGGTCCGGGGCGCAGCGCCTTCCTCTCGGCGTTTTTCACGCTGGTGGGTACGCACGGGCTGCATGTGGCCTTCGGCACCGTGTGGCTGTTCACGCTGATGGGCCAGCTGCTGCGCCATGGCCTGCACGCCGACAACGCGCGCCGCCTGATGTGTTTGTCGATGTTCTGGCACTTTCTGGACGTGGTCTGGATCGGCGTCTTCACCTTCGTCTACTTGATGGGCGTGCTGCCATGAACGTCGAAACCCGCCCCACCGCCCACGACGCCCCCGCCCCGGCCACTGGCGAGCCCGCCGTGCCGGACCTGCGGGGCGGCGCCAGCCCGGTCCATGTGCGCGGGCTGCTCACGGGCTTCGTGCTCTCGCTCATCCTCACGGCGCTGGCCTTCTGGCTGGTCATGGCCGAGGTCTTCGCCCAGGCCGGCGTCACGGTGACGCTGATCCTGGCGCTGGCCCTGGTGCAGATCGCCGTACACATGGTTTTCTTCCTGCACCTCGACACCCGCTCGGAGGGCGGCTGGAACCTGCTGGCGCTGCTGTTCACCGCGGTGCTGGTACTGATCCTGCTGGTCGGCTCGCTGTGGGTCATGTACCACCTCGACCACCACCTGATGCCCCCGCTCACACCGGCGCCGCGCGCCTGATCGCGCCCCGGCCTTGGCCGTCTGGCAGGCGGGGCCTTCAGGGCAGCATGTCCAGGCAGTCGGTGAGCGCCCGCGGGGCATCGGGCACCCGCGCGCGCAGGTAGCGCCGGATGAAGGGGCCCGGCCGGTGCGGGTGGGTGCGGCCGCTCCACACGCCGCCTTCAGCGATCGCCCAGCCCGCAGCGGTCTGGCGCAGCAGCACCACGGCGTTCTCCAGTCCCTCAAAGCGCGCCTGCGCCAGCAGCCAGCCGCCCTCGCCGATCAGGCCCGCGATCCGGGCCGAGCGCGAGTCGGGCGGGCTGTACCGGCGCAGGGCCTCGAGCGCGTGCGCATGCTCGGCGCTCGAGGGCGGCAGCGGCTGCACGCGGCGGCAATCGCGCGTCAGGGCCAGCCAGCCGTCCGACAGCGCGCCCGCGGCATCGACCGGCCGGCCATCGACCCAGAGCAGCCAGCTGTCGTCGGCCGAGCGCAGCTCGAGGTGGCTCAATGGCACCAGCACGGCGGTGGCGACCAGGACCGCGAGGGCGGTGCGGCGCTTCATGGCAGGCAGGCCCAGGTCGGCCAAGGCTGGGCGGGCAGCTCGGGGGCGGGCGAATCCATGGTCTGGGGCCTGCGCGGTCGACAAAGGGGTCAGTGGTCGTGGGCGAGCGCCTCGAGGGCGATGCCTTCGTGCTCGGCCACCATCTCGAGCGCGCGTTCGAACAAGGCACGCGCCGAGCCCGAGATCGCGCTCAGCTGTGCGTGCAGGTGCGCGTCTTCCGGGCTGTTGTTCAGGCACTCCTGGCTGTAGAGCTCGAAGCTGGCCAGCTGCGTGATCAACTCGGCCACATGGCGCGGGCATTCGCACAGCACATTGCTGGAAATGCCGGCGACCTGCATCAGCGTCTGGTCCGAGTATTTGCGCGGCGGAATCATGGCGCCGGGCGGGGCCAGCCCGACCGCCTCGCGCGGGTCGATCAAGAGCACGGCCTTGACCAGATCGGCCAGCTCTTCGTCCGTGACCGGTTCGCGGCGCACGATCATGCCCGCGAGCTTCATCGCGGCAACGACACGCTCCTGGCCGAAGCTGTAGAGCACGATCACATGCGGCACGCCCTGCTGCGCGATCAGGCGGCGCAGCGCCGCGTGGCTCGCCAGGTGCAGCGCGTTCACGCGCACGACCAGGATGTCCGCCCGCGCGCTGAAGCGGTGCGCCAGTGCGGCCTCCAGGTCCGCCACCGCATCGCTGACGCGGATGCTGACGCCTGCCACGCCCTGCAAAAACCTGGACGACTGCAAGCGCGCGGCCAGGGGCAGGCCGATGGCGGCCACCGAGACCGGGCGCGGCTCGCGCAGTCGCAGGGCCTGGCGGCCCTGCGACTGGCGCTGGCGCTGCAGCAGGGCGCTGAGCGCGGGCGCGTCCAGGCGGGCGACGGTGCTGATGGCATGGCCGGCCTCGGTCAGCTGGCGCAGCAAGCCGGCGCGCAGCACGTCCTCGTCGCGGTAGAGCCGGTGGCTGCCGCCGGTCTTGGTGGGCGCGAAGGCGCCGTAGCGCGATTCCCAGACGCGCAGCGTGGGCACCGGCACCCCGCTGAGGCTGGAGACGGCGCCGATGCGGTGCTGCGCGGCGGGGGGGTTTGGCATGGCGGGCTTCAATGAAGAGGTTATGAAAAGGTATTTTGCCTATATTTTCCAAAAATTCTATTCATATAACGGTTTGAATGTAGATTTCATGTCCTCAACCATGTCCAGGAGAGGACCGTGCTGAGCACACAAACGCCACCGTGCATGGACGCGCTGGCCCCCTTCGGTTCGGCCACGCAGCGACTGCGGCGGCGGCTCACAGCCGAGGGCCCTGCGTCAGGCGTGCCGATCTGAGAGCCGCAAAGCCCATGGGAAACCGCGCACAGACTGCCCTCCGCAGCCCCGGCCTTTGGCAGCGCCGCGAGCGGCCGTGGCCAGGGCCGCAGCGCAGCGTGCTGTGGCTGGCCACCGCACCCTCGGCGCTGGCGCAAGCGCTCAGTGCCGGTCTGACGGGCGGACTGCACATCGCGGCACTGCACGAAGGGGCGCCAGGCCTGCCCGAAGCCCGATGCGCGCCGGTGTGGGTGCTCGAGCTGGCCGCCACACCCGAAACACCCCCTGCGCTGAACCCCGCGCAATGGGGACAGCTGTGCCAAGACCATGGACAGCCGATGACGCTGGTCCTGCTGCCGCCCGACCAGCTGCCGCAGGCCTGGGCCTGGCTCGACGCGGGTGCCGACCGCTGTCTGGCCGCCGACAGCGCGCCCGAGCTGGTGCTGGCCATGGTCCGCTCCATGCTGCGGCGCCAGCAGGGCCTGACGGCGGTGTTCAGCGAGCACGGCCCGCTGCGTTTCGACCACGACACGCAAACGCTGTTTCACCAGGCCGAGCGCGTGCCACTCACCTGCCGCGAAACCCAGGTCGCCAGCCTCTTGTTTCAGGGAAGCGCGCGGCTGGTGCGGCCCCGAGAGATCCTGAACGCCCTCGGCGTTCGGGACGGTCTGCGTGAAAACACCGCGCTGGTGGCGCTGTATGTGCACCGCATCAACCGCAAGATCCGGCCCCATGGCTTGCACATCGACTTCGTGCGGGGCTATGGCTATCGCCTGGGCGCCCTGACGTCGGCCAGCCGTGCGGCCAAGGCCGCCAGCTGGCTGAGCCCGCTGGCCTGCGGCCCAGGCGGCGGTGCAGACGCCACCGAGACGGCGGGCCTGCGGTGACGGCGTCTGCGCGCACACCACCGGGCGTGGTCTTCTGGTTTCGTAGCGATCTGCGCCTGCACGACCAGCCTGCGCTGCTGCAGGCCGCGGGACTGGCGCGGGAACTCGGCGGCTGGCTGCTGCCGGTGTTTGTGCACGATGCGCGGCTGCAGGCGCCCACCCGCTGGGGCTTCAGGCGCATGGGGACGCAGCGACGCGCCTGGCGCGCGATGGCGCTGCAGGCGCTCACGCAGGGGCTGCAGGCCCTGGGCAGCACGCTTGTGCAAATCGAGGGCGATCCGGTCGATCTGCTCGGCGAGCTGCTGGCGCGGCTGAACCAGCCCCTGCTGGTGTGCGAGGACATCCCCGCCCCCGAAGAAGAGGCCCAGGTGCGGGCGCTGCGCGCGCGCGGCCTGCGTGTGCAGACGGTCTGGCAGTCGACCCTGCTGGCGCCCGAGGCCCTGCCCTTTGCGCCGCAGGCGGTGCCCGATCACTTCACGGCTTTTCGTCAGCGCCTGGAAACCCATGGCGTGCGCGCCGCGCCGCCGCTCGCCGCGGTGTCCGCCCTGCCAGACTTGCCGCCAGACGCGGCGCTGCGCGCCTGCGCCGAGGCCCTGCCGCGCATCAGCGAAGCGCCCAGCCAGCAGGCGCCGCGCGTCGATGCCCGCGCCGCATTTCCCTGGGACCGGCCCGAATACCATGGCGGCGAGCGCGCGGCACTGCGCCACCTTGCGGGCTACTGCGAGCGCCAGCTGCCGCACCGCTACAAGGCCACGCGCAATGGCCTGGTCGGCACCGATTTTTCGAGCAAATGGTCGCCCTGGCTCGCGACCGGCGCGCTCTCGGCGCGCACGGCCTGGGCCGCGATCGAGGCCTTCGAGCGCGCACACGGCGCGAGCGACAGCAGCTACTGGCTGTTTTTCGAACTGCTGTGGCGCGACCATTTCCGCTGGCTGCACCGCAAGCACGGCGTGCGCCTGTACCACGCACAAGGCCTGGGCACGCTGCCCACGCCAAGCCACGACGCGCAGGCCTTCGCGCGCTGGTGCCGCGGTGAAACCGGCGAAGCCTTCATCGACGCCGGCATGCGAGAGCTCGCCGCCAGCGGCTACCTCTCGAACCGCATGCGCCAGAACGTCGCCAGCTTTCTGATCCACGAGCTGGGCGGCGACTGGCGCGCCGGTGCGGCCTGGTTCGAGGCCTGCCTGATCGACTACGACGTGTGCAGCAACCAGGGCAACTGGCTGTACCTGAGCGGGCGCGGCACCGACCCACGCGGTCAGCGGCGCTTCAACCCGCGCCTGCAGGCCCAGCAGTACGACCCGGACGGCGCCTACCGGCGCTTGTGGGCAAGCGCCTGAACCCGCTGGCGCGCCGTGGCGGCCACACCCTGCCGATCGAGCATCCACTGCACCGGCTCGGCGGCGCACTGCAGCGCCAGCCGCGTGGCCTCGCGCTGGGCCGCGCAGGCGCGCGCGCGACCGATGCGCGTCAGCGCCCAGGCCGGCATGACATCGAAGGCCGATTGCAGGACCAGGGCCATGAAGGGCTTGTCCAGCCAGGCGGCGGGGTAGGACTCGATGCAGCGCAGGACTTCTTGCGTGCGGGCGTCGAACACCAGCACTTGCTGGAAGTCCAGCAGCGCCGTCTCGCTCGCACGCCAGGTGGCGGGCAAATCCACCGCGCCCAGCAAGTGGCCGACCCGGCACATCTCCGCGGTGTAGCGATCGCATTCGGTCGGACTCAAGGGCGATCGGGCCAGGTGCTGGTAGGCCGCCAGAAAGGACGTGACCTCGACCAGATGCACCCAGCGGATCAGCTCGGCCTCATTGGCGGCATAAGGCCGCCCCTGCGGGTCCGTGCCACGGACGCGGGCGTGGATCGCATTGACGCGCTCGATCGCCTGCATCGCCAGGGCCTGCCCCCCGTAAGTGGTGGCGGCCACAAAATACGCGGTTCGGCCCAGGCGGCCCTTAAGGTCACGGCGGAAATCGGAGTGGTCCCACACGGCCGCCAGCGCCCGCGGGTGCAGGGCCTGAACGATCAGCGAGGCCAGGCCGCCGACCATCATCGCGGTGAAGTGCGCATGCACACGCCAGGCCATCGAATCGGGGCCGAACAAGCCCGCATCGCCCGCAGGAACCTCAAAGTCGGCCAGCGAAGAACGCGAGCCCGCGAGGGCACGCACCCGGCTGCCGATCACCTGCAGGGCCAGGCTTTGCAGCGCCTTGGCAAACGCCATGGGCGGGGCGATCAGCGGTCCGACAGCGGGCCTGGTGCCTCGGCCGGCGGGCCGGGCTGCGACGAGGTCTGCGGGGGCTCGGGAAAGCACATTTTTTCGCCATCCCAGCGCTGGCCGCACCAGCAAAAGCCTTGCGCATTGATGATGCACGTGCCTGTTCCACAACAACGCGGGTCTTCGCTCATGTCCAATGTCTCCTGTGCTGCAGGGGCCGTGGGGCTGCAGACGTCTGAGCCCCGCAAGACGGCTTTGCCAGCGTAACAGCTGCGGCCAGCGCACGGGGAGCAGGCGGAAAAAGCCCGCGCGGGCAACGAGGCCTCGGCGCTTGATGGATGAGGGGAGAAGGGTGAAACGGTTGAGCAGATGGTGGGTGGTGAGGGTTTCGAACCCCCGACCCCCGCCGTGTGAAGGCGATGCTCTACCACTGAGCTAACCACCCCATCACACTCAACAGCGCCTGGCGCGCTTGCGTTGGTGCGCTGCGTCGAGCAGCGAAGACCGCGATTATGCCACAGAAATTCAGCCCGGCTGACCGGCCACGGCCTGGCGCCAGACGGTTTTGCCGCCGCTGGCCTTGTCCATCTGGGCCAGCACGTCCTCGTGCGCCGCGAGCTCCTGCGCATTGGCGGTGAGCACCGGCAGGCTGAACTGGCCCAGATTCAGGCGCTCGGCCTGCCCAACCTGGCCCGCGCTGTCATCGGCCACATCGACGAGCAGCGCTTCCTGGCCGCGCGTCATGTTGATGTAGACGTCGGCCAGCAATTCGGCGTCGAGCAAGGCGCCGTGCAGGGTGCGGCCCGAGTTGTCGACTTCCAGGCGGTCGCACAGCGCGTCCAGGCTGTTGCGCTTGCCGGGGAACATCTCCTTGGCCATCACCAGCGAATCGATCACGCCCCCCACAAAGGTCTTGAGCGGCGGCTTGCCCAGCAGCTCGAGCTCCTTGTTGAGGAAGCTCAGATCGAAAGGCGCGTTGTGGATGATGAGCTCGGCGCCCTCGAGGTAGGCCAGGATCTCGTCCACGCACTCGGCGAATTTGGGCTTGTCGCGCAAAAACTCGTTGCTGATGCCGTGCACTTTCAGCGCGTCTTCGTGGCTGTCGCGCCCGGGGTTGAAATAAAAGTGCAGGTTCTTGCCCGTGAGCTTGCGGGCGAACAACTCCACGCAGCCCAGTTCGATGATGCGGTCGCCGTTCTCGGCCGACAGGCCGGTGGTTTCGGTGTCGAGGACGATTTGGCGCATGGCTCAGTGGTTTTCTTTGGCGTGGTTGATCGTGTATTTGGGGATCTCGACCACCAGATCGGCGCGGCCCACGATGGCCTGGCAGCTCAGCCGCGAGTCGGGCTCCAGGCCCCAGGCGCGGTCGAGCAGGTCTTCCTCGGTCTCTTCCATGGCGTTGAGACTGGCAAAACCCTGGCGCACGATCACGTGGCAGGTGGTGCAGGCGCAGCTCATGTCACAGGCGTGTTCGATGTTGACGCCGTTTTCGAGCAGGGCCTCGCAAATGCTGGTGCCGGCGGCGGCGGTGATTTGCTTGCCCTGGGGGCAGAGCTCGGCGTGGGGAAGGATTTGGATGACCGGCATGGTTGTCTTAAACGTTCTGGATGCTCTGCCCGGCCAGGGCTTTCTGGATGCTCTGGTTCATGCGCTCGGCCGCGAAGGCTTCGGTGCCCTTGGCCAGCGCCTGGGTCTTTTCCTCGAGCGCCTTGGCATCGGTGTCGGTGGCGATGGCTTGCTGCAGCGTGTCCATGAGCGCGTCGATGGCCGCGCGCTCATCTTGGGACAGCAGCTGGCCGTCGGCCTGCAACGCGCTGCGCGTGGCCAAGAGCATGCGGTCGGCGTCGACGCGCGCCTCGACCAAGGCCCGCGCCTGCATGTCTTCTTGCGCGGTGGCGAAACTGTCTTGCAGCATGGCCGCGATCTGGGCGTCCGACAGGCCATAAGACGGCTTGACGTCGATGTGGGCCTCGACGCCGCTGAGCTGTTCCTTGGCCGAGACCTGCAAGAGGCCATCGGCGTCGACGGTGAAGGTCACGCGGATGCGCGCCGCGCCCGCCGCCATGGGCGGGATGCCGCGCAGCACAAAGCGCGCGAGGCTGCGGCAGTCCTGCACCAGGTCGCGCTCGCCCTGCACCACATGCAGCGCCAAGGCCGTCTGGCCGTCCTGGTAGGTGGTGAAGTCCTGCGCCATCGCGGTCGGGATGGTCTGGTTGCGCGGCACGATGCGCTCGACCAGACCGCCCATGGTCTCGATGCCCAGCGACAGCGGGATCACGTCGAGCAGCAGCAAATCGCCCGCGCTGTCGTTGCCCGCCAGCTGGTTGGCCTGGATCGCGGCGCCCAGTGCCACCACCTCGTCGGGGTTGAGGTTGTTGAGTGGCGCCTGGCCAAAAAAGTCGCCCACCGCGCGCTGCACCTGTGGCATGCGCGTGGAGCCACCGACCATCACCACGCCCTGCACCTCGTCCTTGGACAGGCCGGCGTCGCGCAGCGCCTTTCGCACGGCCGACAGGCAGCGCTGCGTGAGCGCGGCGGTGGCGGCCTCGAAGTCCTCACGGCGTACGGCCAGCTCGAGCGCACCCGAGGACAGTGCGGCGCTCAGCGTGACCTGCTCGCTGTCCGTGAGCGCTTCCTTGGCCGCGCGCGCGGCGGCCTTGAGCCGCGTCTTGTCCTCGGCGCTGTCGGCAGCGAGGCCGGGCGCCTGCGCCAGCGCCCAGTCGGCCAGCGCGCGGTCGTAGTCGTCGCCACCCAGCGCCGAATCGCCACCGGTGGCCAGGACCTCGAACACGCCGCGCGTCAGGCGCAGGATCGAGATGTCGAAGGTGCCGCCACCCAGATCGAACACGGCGTAAATGCCCTCGGCCGCGTTGTCCAGGCCGTAAGCGATGGCGGCGGCCGTGGGCTCGTTGATCAGGCGCAACACGTGGATGCCGGCCAACTGCGCGGCGTCCTTGGTGGCCTGGCGCTGCGCGTCGTCAAAGTAGGCAGGCACGGTGATGACGGCGCCATACAGATCGTCGTTGAAGCTGTCTTCGGCGCGGTAGCGCAGCGTGGCCAGGATCTCGGCGCTGACTTCCACCGGCGACTTGACGCCCTGCACCGTCTCCAGCGCCAACATGCCCGGCTGGTCGACAAAGCGGTACGGCAGCTTCTCGGACTGCGCGATGTCCTTGAGGCCACGGCCCATGAAGCGCTTGACCGAGGCGATGGTGTTGGCCGGGTCTTGCGCGGCGTTGGCTTGCGCCTCCAAGCCGATCTGGCGACCCTGGCCCGGCAGATAGCGCACGACCGAAGGGAGGATCACACGGCCTTCGCCATCGGGCAGGCATTCGGGCACGCCGTGGCGCACGACGGCCACCAGCGAATGCGTGGTGCCCAGGTCAATGCCGACGGCGATGCGCCGCTGGTGGGGGTCCGGCGACTGGCCCGGCTCGGAAATCTGCAAAAGCGCCATGGTGTGAACTACAAATGCGTCCTGGGCAGGACGCGGTCAGGCCGACAAGCGGTCGAGTTTAGCGTCCACCTCGGCGGCAAAGCGTTCGATGAACATCAGCGCCCTCACCTGTCCGACGGCGGCTTGAGGGTCTTGTGTTTCGTCGAGCAGTTGTGCGAGGGTTTGCTGCACGCGTTTCTTCTCGGTGGCCACCTCGTCGGCCAGGTCTTCCAGGGCGCCCGCGTCCTGCGTGTCTTCGAGCGCCTCGCGCCAGGCCATCTGCTGCATCAAAAAGGCCGGCGGCATGGCCGTGTTGCTCTCGGCGTTCACCGGCACGCCACGCAGCTCGCACAAATAGGCGGCGCGCTTCAAAGGGTCCTTGAGGCGCTGGTAGGCCTCGTTGATGCGCACCGACCACTGCATGGCCACGCGCTGGGCCGCAGCGCCTTCGGCGGCAAAACGGTCAGGGTGCACTTCGCGCTGCAGCGCCTTCCAGCGCTCGTCGAGCTGGGCGCGGTCCAGGGCGAACCGCTCGGGCAGTTCGAACAGCACGAAATCGTTGGCCTGCAGCGAGATCACACGCGGAAGGACTCGCCGCAACCGCAGCGGTCGCGCTCGTTGGGGTTGTTGAAGCGAAAGCCCTCGTTCAGGCCCTCACGCACGAAGTCGAGTTCGGTGCCGTCGATGTAAGCCAGGCTCTTGGGGTCGACCAGCACCTTGACGCCATGCGCCTCGAAGATCACGTCTTCGGGTTCGGCTTCGTCCACGTATTCCAGCTTGTACGCCAGACCGGAGCATCCCGTGGTCTTGACGCCCAGGCGCACGCCCAGCCCCTTGCCCCGTTTGCTCAGGTAACGGTTGACGTGCCGGGCCGCGGCTTCACTGACGGTGATGGCCATGGCTTACTGCGCGTGCTTCTTTTTGTAGTCGTCGACGGCCGCCTTGATGGCGTCTTCGGCCAGGATCGAGCAGTGGATCTTCACAGGCGGCAGCGCCAACTCTTCAGCAATCTCGCTGTTCTTGAGCGCGGCAGCCTCGTCGAGCGTCTTGCCCTTGACCCATTCGGTCACGAGCGAGCTCGACGCAATCGCCGAGCCGCAGCCATAGGTCTTGAAGCGCGCGTCTTCGATGATGCCGGTCTGCGGGTTCACCTTGATCTGCAGCTTCATCACGTCACCGCAGGCGGGCGCGCCCACCATGCCGGTGCCCACATCTTCGTCGCCCTTGTCGAAGGAGCCGACGTTGCGGGGGTTTTCGTAGTGGTCAACGACTTTTTCAGAATAAGCCATGGTGTAGGTCCTCCTTCAAATTCAATGAGCGGCCCATTGAATGGTGTTCAGGTCGATGCCGTCCTTGTACATCTCCCACAAGGGGGAGAGTTCACGCAGCTTGGCCACGTTTTCGCGGATGGTTTGGACGGCAAAGTCGATGTCGGCTTCGGTGGTCCAGCGGCCGATCGTCATGCGCAGGCTGCTGTGGGCCAGCTCGTCGCTGCGGCCCAGGGCGCGCAGCACATAGCTGGGCTCCAGGCTGGCCGAGGTGCAGGCCGAACCGGACGACACGGCCAGGCCCTTGATGCCCATGATCAGCGACTCGCCTTCAACGAAGTTGAAGCTCATGTTGATGTTCTGCGCCACGCGCTGCGTGGGGTGACCGTTCAAAAACACCTGCTCCAGATCCGACAGGCCGTCGATCAGGCGCTTGTGCAGCGCGGCGGCCTTGGCGTTGTCCTGGTCCATCTCGAGCTTGGCGATGCGGAAAGCCTCGCCCATGCCCACGCACTGGTGCGTGGGCAGCGTGCCCGAACGCATGCCCCTCTCGTGGCCGCCGCCGTGCATCTGCGCTTCCAGGCGCACGCGCGGCTTGCGGCGCACATACAGCGCGCCGATGCCCTTGGGGCCATAGGTCTTGTGCGAGGCCAGGCTCATCAGGTCGACCGGCAGCGTGGCCAGATCGATCTTGACCTTGCCCGTGGCCTGTGCGGCATCGACGTGGAAGACAATGCCTTTTTCGCGGCACATCGCGCCGATGCCGGCAATGTCCTGCACCACGCCGATCTCGTTGTTCACGAACATCACGCTGATCAGGATGGTGTCGGGACGGATGGCCGCCTTCAAAGCGTCCATGCTGAGCAAGCCGTCGTCCTGCACATCCAGGTACGTCACCTCAAAGCCCTGGCGCTCGAGTTCGCGCATGGTGTCGAGCACGGCCTTGTGCTCGGTTTTGACGGTGATCAGGTGCTTGCCGCGCGATTTGTAGAACTGCGCCGCGCCCTTGATCGCGAGGTTGTTCGATTCGGTGGCCCCACTGGTCCAGACGATCTCGCGCGGGTCGGCGCCGATCAGGTCGGCCACATCCTTGCGGGCTTTCTCGACGGCCTCTTCGGCCTCCCAGCCCCAGGCGTGGCTGCGCGAGGCGGGGTTGCCGAAATGCTCGCGCAACCAGGGGATCATGGCGTCGACCACGCGCGGGTCGACCGGCGTGGTGGCGCCGTAATCCATGTAGATCGGGAAATGCGGGGTGCTGCTCATGGCGTGGACTTCTTGGGGTGCAGATCAGGACTTGGCAAACACGTTGCCGAGGTCAAACACGGAATTGGGCCCGGTCACGCGAATCGGCTTGACCACGGGCGTGGACGAGATGGCGCGCTTGATGGTCGGCTTTTGCTCGATCACCACGCCTTTGGAAATCTGGTCTTCGACGAGTTTTTGCAGCGACACCGAGTCGAGGAACTCGACCATCTTGGCGTTCAGCGAGGCCCACAGGTCGTGGGTCATGCAGCGGCTGTCGCCGCCATGGCAGTTTTCCTTGCCGCCGCAGTGGGTGGCGTCCAGCGGCTCGTCGACCGAGAGGATGATGTCGGCCACGCTGATGTCGTCGGCCTTGCGCCCCAGCGTGTAACCGCCGCCGGGCCCGCGCGTGGATTCGACCAGCTGGTGGCGGCGCAGCTTGCCAAACAGCTGCTCCAGATAGGACAGCGAAATCTGCTGGCGCTGGCTGATGGCAGCCAAAGTCACAGGCCCCGACTGCTGACGCAGGGCCAGATCGATCATGGCGGTGACGGCGAAACGGCCTTTGGTGGTCAGACGCATGGCAAGCTCCTTGTTTGGGCTGGACCGCGTCGGGTGGGGATGCCCCGAGTTCCCGACTAAGAAACTCAAGTATAGCCGATTCCCGATTAAAACACTCAGGTTCTGGGGAGATTGCCTTGATTGTCTAGGACAAAACCAGAGGACTGCCCCCCGCACCAAAGGCCCGCGCCTTGAGCAGCGCGAGCTGGTCGCGCGCCTGCGCCGCCTTCTCGAATTCGAGGTTGCGCGCGTGCTCCATCATCTGTTTTTCCAGCTGCTTGATGGCCTTGGCGATGTCCTTTTCGCTCATGTCCTCGACCTTGGCGCGCTGCAGCGCGGCCTGCTCGAGGCGTTCGGCCTCCTGGCCGGCCTTTTCGCTGTAGACACCGTCGATCAGGTCCCGCACCTGCTTGACGATGGTGCGCGGCGTGATGCCGTGGGCTTCGTTGTGTGCGATCTGCTTGGTCCGCCGGCGCAAGGTTTCGTCCATCGCTTTCTTCATGGACTTGGTGACGACGTCGGCGTACAGGATGGCCTTGCCACTGGCATTGCGGGCGGCACGGCCAATCGTCTGGATCAGGCTGCGCTCGGCGCGCAAAAAGCCTTCCTTGTCGGCGTCGAGGATGGCCACCAGCGAGACCTCGGGGATGTCCAGACCCTCGCGCAGCAGGTTGATGCCCACCAGCACATCGAAAGCGCCCAGGCGCAGGTCGCGGATGATTTCCACGCGTTCCACGGTGTCCACATCGCTGTGCAGGTAGCGCACCTTCACGCCGTTGTCGCTCAGGTAGTCGGTCAGCTGCTCGGCCATGCGCTTGGTCAGGGTGGTGATCAGCACGCGCTCCTGGCGTTCCACCCGGATGCGAATTTCCTGCAGCACATCGTCGACCTGGTGGGTGGCGGGGCGGACCTCGACCTCGGGGTCCACCAGGCCCGTGGGCCGCACCACCTGCTCGACCACCTGGCCCGCGTGCGTGTTCTCGTAGTCGGCCGGCGTGGCCGACACAAAGATGCACTGGCGCATGCGCTGCTCAAACTCTTCGAACTTGAGCGGCCGGTTGTCCAGCGCGCTGGGCAGGCGAAAACCGTACTCGACCAGCGTGGTCTTGCGCGAGCGGTCGCCGTTGTACATGGCGCTCAGCTGCCCGATCATCTGGTGGCTCTCGTCGAGGAACATCAGCGCATCGGCCGGCATGTAATCGGTCAGTGTGCTGGGCGGCTCGCCGGGCGCCGCGCCCGAGAGGTGGCGCGTGTAGTTCTCGATGCCCTTGCAGTGGCCCAC
>JACCDW010357740.1_pt1 | contig 29624 bp, 17 predicted proteins | sample 7449781 | NCBI WGS metagenome assembly JACCDW01 (sample SAMN15323449, study PRJNA562643) | freshwater metagenome | isolation source: river surface water | place: USA:Blue River Watershed | collected 2017-08-18
CGATGTTCAGATGCGATTATATCTGCTACGGCCTCAGCTTGCGCCAAATCGAGTTTACCATTCAAAAAAGCCCGTTGGGTAAATTCCCCCGGGTCGGCCAATCTGGCCCCACGATCCATATAGGCCCTCAACACACGCGACACGATATACTCGCTGCCGTGAACAGAAATCTCAACGGTGTCCTCGCCCGTGTAACTCCGCTTGCCCTGAAATAAGGTTATCAACGCCTCATCCATCACCCCGTCCGCATCATACATCGTCCTGAGGTGTGCCGTGTGCGACGGTTGATCTCCCACCGGTTTTTTCAGCAATGCATCGGTCATCGACCAAGCCCCAGCGCCCGATACACGAATAACCGCAATGGCGCCCACCCCGGCCGCTGTGGCCCGGGCTACTATCGTATCTTGAGGTGTCTGCGATTTCATCGTTGCGTTGTTTTACTGCCCGCAAAAATAAAGAAAGCCCCGCAGGTTCTGCGGGGCTTTCTCATGAAGTTCAATTTAGATTAAGGCTCTTTGCGAATTACGTTCACAGAACCATTCACCTTGTTCACCTCTTCTTTACCCTTGAATTGGTATGTCAACTGGTAGAAGTAGGTTCCCGATGGTACTTCCGGACCGTCGTTGTTTACGCGACCATTCCACTGAACCTGAGGATCCTTTGAGGTAAATACGCGCTCACCGTAGCGGTTAAAGATGCGAATTTCAAACAAGGAATGACCTGCAATTGGCACACGGAATACATCGTTCTTATTATCTGCATTGCCAGGTGTAAACACGTTGGCCAAGTAAATAAACTGATTCACATAAACAGGCTTACAAATGGTGTCTTTACAACCTGTGGCATTGGTTACTTCCAAGCACACATAGAACGTATCGGTTCCGCTGTAAGAAGCACTTACCACTTTCTCGTTTGAGCTGTTGTCAACAATCAGCGGCAAACCTGGACGCCATGTAATGTCCTCTTGGTGACTGAAGCCCCAACGGAACTGCGTTCCATTCACATCCTTTCGGGTAAATGTGTAATCTGGCGTCTTCGTAGCGTCGATGTCAAAATCAGCCACAACTGAGTCTACCAAGAAGATTTGATCGGCAACATCGGTCGGACACCAAGGTCTCGGCCTGTTTGGATCATAGTCTGCAAAGTGCGATACCCGTATCAAACCAGGCTGGGTAAATCTCCACGACAAACTCTTTTTATCAGTGGTAATTGTATCAATTTGACCAGTACTCAAGTTGTGGAACTTCCATTTGTACGATTTGAATACGGTGTCTGAATTATCAACGAAAGTATTGCTATCACCCAAACAAATGGCAGGTTTCAAAACAAATCCTCTCACCGTATCTCTTGGCAACACCGTAATGATGAAGGCCTTTTGAGATGGGGTATCGGGGAAGGTAGCAGGACAGAATCTACGGATGTCTGGAGGAACAATCAATGAATCGTATTGCTCCAAGAACACATAGTACTTACCAGCTTTCACATATTTATGCCACAAGAACTGGTTCTTTTGGTTGTCGATCTTACCATCGCCCCAGAACCAAGTCCAGTCTGCTGAGGTAGAAGCACTATCTGTCAAGTTCGTGAACTGAATGCTATCACCGGCACAAATGGTTACTTCGTTGCCGCCTTTGGTGGTGAATTCGAATCTTGGACGAGGTCCAGGAATCTTGATCCAACGACTAAAGGTGTCTTCACAACCTTGGTCTGTCTTCAACTTATACTGAATTTTGAACCAACCGTTGCGTGTGTACTTGTGCGCCAAGCGGTCGGGCAAACCAGCCTTGTTCGATGCATCACGCTTGTACAAGTTATCAGAACCATCACCCCAATCAATGAACCACTCTCTGATGTAGTCACACTGCATGGGCGTAGGTCCATTACAGTTCTTCATCGCCCAAGAGCATGGATCATGCAAGTAACTGCTGTCGTAGAATTCAATGATAGAGTTACAAGAAGGCACGTTTACATTCAAGCCAAATTTCACATCCAAGCGAGAGATAAACAAGCGACGTTCAACGGTATCCATACAGCCGGTACTGTCACCCGCTACGTTGCGGAAGATGTACACACCTGAGTCGTTCTTATAGTAGGTAGCCAAGGCTCCGCCACCACCAAGGTCAACCCATGGCAATGCAGGTGTTCCAACACCGGTACCACCCCAAGGCTGTCCGCCGAAGCTGGTAACAGGCTTACTTGGATCGTCATCGGCTTTGTTCCAATCCCACTTGGTGAAAGGCTCGCGGTTTTTCTTGCCTTGAGCAGTTTCAGCCTGACGTACAGGATCTCTCCAGTAGTCTGTGTAATCCCATGTTCCAAAGTTGATTGGGTCTGGGTGGAACATTTTGTATTTGGGCAAAGCCTTCAATGAAGTGGCTTGGTCTTGACAAACGATACTGTCAGGCAATTCCAATTCCATGGCAAAACCAACCAATACTGGGTAGGCCGCGATGTCGTCGCACTTACCGTTGCTCGAAGTCATGGCCAAACTCATGATATGGTAACCATTCCACTTCGGCACAAATTTGTATGCGGCATAGGTGGTGTTTCCAACTTTTTCCAAATCGGTAGGACGGATGGTGGTATCACGATAGTTCAAGATCGTCATACTGTCCTTGTTGGGCACAACATAGTAACGGATCAACTTACCGAAACCAGTGGTATCGATACAACCGTAAGCGCCGGTGGCGGGCTGACCAATTACCCCTTTGTTGTTCCAAATCATTTTGGCAATCTGTGGTCCGGTCAAAGAGAATGGATCAAAACCGCGCGCTTCAACACGCTCCTTGATTTTATCCCATGCCGCTGATACATCGGCACCAATTTCCCAAGCGCGAATTTCTGCGGTATAGATGGTGTCTGGACCTTTCAAGGTTCTGGTTGGTCCATCGTTCCAAATGTCGGTACAAGGAACCTGCACAGGATCTTCACCACCGCGGGTTTGGATTACATAGCTATACAAACGGTTTGGATTCTTTCCTGGTACTTTTTGGTAGCGGAAATAGTCCTCTTGGATATAACGACGCCATCCGCGTGAATATGTAGGACAAGCATTGCCTGTTTCAAATGACCAACGCAAAGATTTCAAATCATCGGTGCGCGTTTTGTTTCCTGGTACAGGACGAACAATTACGTTATCCCCTTTACAAATCTTACGAATACCCACTGCGTTAGGCAATGGCGTAATAATTTCAAAGGCTGGGTCGATCAATGGGAAACATGCAAACTTTCTGTACCACTGTGTATCGCTACAAACTGGACGATCCGGTGTTGGCGGAGAGAAGGTTCCGGGCTTGCGAACACCATTTCCTACCACAATACCCACAGTAATACATCCACTTGGATCACATACTTGTGAAGCAGAGTATTGTTTAGAGTAACGACTTGGTGGGTTACCAGCCATTTGGTAGCCTGGGAATGGAGGTCCAGGAGGACGGTTACCACCGCTCAAAGAACTCAATGGCACCCAACCGTTGGGGTTACATGTAGAATCAAAGTTGATTGAAACGGTTGAGAAAGTACAACCAGGTTTCAAATCGCTCAAGATGAAGGTAATACCGTATTGTGGATTCTTAGCACCCAAACACTCGATAGACTCTTTCAACAAACCTGAACCCACACCACCTGCGTTGGCGTGAAGCATTGCCAATTGCTTGGTCGCTTCACTCTCACACTTCATGGGGTGACAAGTATCCTTGTGCAGCAATTTCACGTTGTTACATTGGGGTATACGCGCATAGTACAATTCTCGGTACCGCTTGTAATCAATGATGTAATCTGTGCCATAATTCAGACCGTTGAATCGGCCCATTTGCGACATCAACAACATCTTAATTTTGCGGGGTTTCTCACCTTTGGCCAATCGAATTTTCAATAAAGGCAATGGCAAAGTATCTCGTTTCGTATAACCCGTGAAATTGTACATCACAGAATCGGTTTTACTCACCAATCTAATGATGTCTTTATTTTTTGCTTTTACTGTTTTTGGTCCTTTGGATAACAATCCATTGATGTATACTGAATCGTTGGCGCCCAAAGTAATAGAGATGGAGTCTTCTACCAATCGCTCACCGGGTCCCTTCAACCATTTGTAGGGAACATAGTGTTTGATGGCGTTCACATATTTGGAATCCGCCGCTGTGGCTGAATCACCTGGATCGCGGGGAATGAACAAAATGGAATCTTCAACAATCCACAAGGTATCAGAAGCCCATACTTGGATTTTCTTACAAACACCCGTTGCGGTGATGAAAATCGCATCTTCCATCGGTGCATTCTTGAATCGATCCAAGAGCACCAAATCCCATGATTTGTAGTAGTGGGTTGGTAAGGTGTCGTGTGAATACTGACAGTTTACGAATACGTTTTTGTTGCGCGTAACATCGGTTGTACACTTCGGCGCATAGGTATCGCTAAAGTCCCACAAACGAACCGCACAAACACGCTCACGTTTCAGGTAATCGTTTCCACCTCCTGGTGAAGCATTGCCCGCATACACTGATTTTGTGCCGTTTGAGTTCTTCTCATTACGCAAAGGCTTTTGCCATACTTGACGTGGTGTACCATTCGCATTCTTTTGGAAAGTATGTCCCAATGTTCCATTCCACTTGTAGAACGTACTGTCATCGTCTGTGAAGTCGTAATCGTTATGGTAGAAAGTTGAGAAGTTCTTGAAGTGAACGGTATCCATCACATCCTTCGGACATTGGAATACCTCAAATTCAGCAATTCGGTTGAATGCCACTTCAATGGTACTCGAAGGACCCAAAATGATGATGGTGTCAAACGCAGTTTTATTACCACAAATTGGGTGGCTGTATGTCAACTGAATCAGGAATGGACCGAGGCCAGAAAACACGTGACTTGGCGACCATGTCCTGTTATCGAAGTTAAGCGGTCCTGTGTTCGGATCACCAAAATTCCACAACAAACCCGTGGCACCTGAGGGGATTTCATCCACACCAAAATCAATTTTTGAATCACTGATACAGGTAGAATCCTTGCTTGCCCAGATTGTTGCCTTCGATTTGAATACCGATGCCGCCGCTTGAACTGTGAACGAATCTTTACATCCATCGATGGTTTCAATAACAACCTTTGAGTTATAGGTTCCCTGTCCGTAGAACGTCTTCTTGATGGTCGGACCCCAATCCGAGCTCGTTGTTCCATCGCCCCAATACCAAGTGATTTTCTTCACTTGACTCTTGTCGATCCGAGAAATGTTGTTGATTGTAGCGGTAACACTGTCACAAGCCACCGGCTTGTTACTCGTAAAACGAGCACCAATTTTTTCGCGCACTTTCACCGCACCCACCAATTTCATCGTATCGATACAGCCAAATTCGTCTTCTACTTCAACATACAAGTCAAATGTTCCACCGCGCTCATCCTTTACAGAAAAACAAAAAGTCTGAGGCAAAGTAGGATTGGTGTATTCGAACAACTGTCCGTCGCTCACCAAATACTTAATCTTGGTGATTTTACCCCCGTTCCCGCTTTTGGTGCTGTCGGTAAAACAAAACAAGTTTTTCTCGAAGCACTGCTCATACAAGTTTTGCAGTTTCAACTTGATTTTGGGCGACTCACGAACCACCAAATTCAACGTGGATGTACACTTGGTACCGTTGATGGTGGTTATGTAGGTGACCACTTTGTTACCTGCCGTTTTGAAGGCATAGTTCAAATTCTTCAAGCCCGATTGCGAGTTTTCTCCGTTGAAATCCCAGTCATGGGTTGTACCCGTACTGGAACCGTTGAAACTCACAGGCACACCAACGCAAGGAGACCCACTGTACTGAATTGTACATTGAGCCGTAGCATCGCCGATGGACGTTAACATGGCCACGATGGCAACCATCGCACCTTTCATTATGTTCAATAAACCTTTCATTTTAGGCATCTTTTCTGAGTGTAATCGGTCAAAAATAGAAGTTTTTAGCCGTTTTCCCAAGGGGTTACCCCAATATATTGACGATTTCATGGCATTTCCATTTTGATTTTTCATACTAATTTGTTATATTATTATACGATCAACGAATTATTTTTAATCTCTGTCTTAAATATTTCCACTCTTTATCTCCGCTGTATTTATAAGCCAATATTACCCTGTAATTTTCTCCACTACATTCAACATTTCCATACATTCCCAACCACTCACACCGATAATCATTACTTCTAAATACTGTTCTTTGATTTTGATCCAAAATCGTCAAGTCGAAATTTAATGGCTTCGGCATTCTAACAAAAAATACATCATTTGTACCATCCCCATTTGGCGTAAATACATCGGGTACAAAAACCTCTGACACTTCGTTCGAAGGCGTTACCACAATGTTTAATCGCTGGCTATCACTGCACTGTGTTTTGGAAAGGACATCGCGACGAACGTTGACCAATTTCACCGAAAAGCTCTTCCGTTGCGACACCAAATAATTGTGTGATGCTTTGCTCGCATTCGTTTCGCTATTGCCGTTCAATGATGACATTTCTCCATCACCCCAATGGATGCGCAAATCTTGGTAGTTTCCACTGAGATCCAATGTAACAGATCCGCCCACATTCTCTGAAATCACGGGACGCCAACCGGCTCCTCGATCCCCGCAAGGCTTGGTCGCTGGGTTTGGTGACAAACCACGGTTAACCTTGGGTGCCTCAGACTGAATATCCGTCTGCCCCATTGAATTCGCAGAGGGATTCAATACAGGATCACCTCCCGCAACCACAGGATTTTTGGTTTCTCCCTTCACCGATTTGTCCTGGCTCTCTGTGCCTACTTGGGCTGCCGCTTTCGGCTGTACCAAGCCACCTACTTGCCCTATTCTATCGTTTGCACTTGGCGCATTCACTTCCAAGCCAGAAGTTTCCTCCAATGATTTATCCTGTGCCAATGCTTCGGGATGTTCGGTTTTCAACGCCACAGAATTTGCATCCTGTTTGAGAACAGCATACATCGAAACGCCCACCACAGCAGCCGTCCCCAACCAAGCCATTGGCGATTTGATGACACTACTCCACCAAGGGGTATTCACCGAAGTGCCACCGGCCACTTGCGATACTTGATCTAACTGCTGAACGCATTGCTCAAACAATCCATCCGGGGGCGAAAGCTTGGCATCGCCCAACCCCTGCTTGAAAAGCGCATCAATATGTTGCAAATCTTCGCTCATCAGTTTCTCTCTAATTTGGCCTGCAACCATTTGCGGGCTTTGAACAACTGTGACTTACTGGTATTCTCCGAGATACCCAACACTTCCCCTATTTCGGCATGTGTAAACCCTTCAATCGCATACATGTTGAACACCGTGCGATATCCATCGGGCAATGCAGACACGAGTTTTAGCAAATCCTTTGTTTCCAGAGGCTGCGCTGCATTCACATCGGACGTCAAGTGATTGGCTTCATCGAGACTGCCGGCGTATTTTGCCTTATTCTTCTTGATTTGATCCAAACATGTATTCACGGCGATACGCTTCACCCACCCTTCCAAGGAACCTTGAAAGCGGAACTCCGCAGATTTTTGAAAAAATTTCACCATGGTCTCTTGTAACATGTCTTTGGCTTCATCCGTGGCACCCATGTAACGCACACAAATGGCATAAATCACCGGAGAAAAATGCTGATACAACGTTTGTTGCGACTTGCGATTTCCCGCAGAACATTCGCGCAACAATTGCTGTAGTTTTGGCTCCGATAAATTTGTCATTCTGTATCAACATGACCCAGATTTGAACCCAAGATGACATTCATGTCAAAATGGTTGTCTGAGACCCTAATTTTTTTTCGAAATCGCTTGAATCAACCCATAGGTGGCATCCATCAGCAGTACTTTGGCATTTCCGTTCCGCTCAATCCCATACATCGTCTTCTCCAACACCGCAACCATGTTACCAATCACTCCTTCGCCCAATTGCAGTGTATTGAATTTGTTCACGAAGTCCAACTCTGGCCCCTCCCACAAACCCTCCGATCCCGTATACGGCAGTACTGCACAGGTTCGCAACACCTGAATACCATACAACAAGAACGATTTCACACCCTCACGACCAAGCGACGCGGTATCGTCGCTCCACTGAAAAGCCTCACCCATTTTGCGTCGAAAACAAAGGGTCATCCAATTTCGCCAAGCATCCAAATGCGGATTGCCAGCCTCTTTACCCAAATCCCTGGCAAGGCGATAATTACCTTGTGCAACCTTCGCCAACCGATGGGCATCCTCTTGTGAAATGCCATTGCGCTCGACCAACGCTTGCGTCAATGAAGCATCATCAATGGGTGCCACCCGAACCAGTTGGGTGCGCGACAATATCGTACCCAAAATTGCATCCAAATCACTCCCCACCAGCAAAAACAGGGTATTCTCTGGTGGCTCTTCCAAACTCTTCAATATAATATTGCCCTCTTGTCCCAAATATTCCGGCAACCAAATGAGGCAAACCTTCATTTTGCCTTCGAACGATTTCAAAGAAATGTTCTTGATGATGTTGCGCAGCTCTTTGGTTGGAATGTTCCCTTGCTTGTTCTCTGCGTTCAGTTGCTGCATCCAATCTTCATAATTCAGATAGGCATCTTCCTGCAGCGCCATGCGCCATTGCGGATATACATCCGAACACACTTCCATTTCGCCCGTCTTTTTGGGGAACGGAAAACTAAAATGCACATCGGGGTGAACCAATCCAGAAACCTTTTTGCAACTGCTGCAATCACCACAACTATCGGTCTCTGTGCGATGATCACACAAAATATACTGCACATAGGCCATGGCCAAAGCCAAATTCCCACTGCCTTCGGCGCCCAAAATGAGTTGTGCGTGTGGAATCCTGCCTACCTGCACACCGTGTATCATCCGCTCCTTGATGATCGTTTGTCCGATTACCTCTGCAAACCTCATAATGCGCTTTTTAACCCCCTTTTTTTCAAATACAAAAACAACAAGCCCGAGCCAATCACCACCACGATGGCGATAAATTGACTGTGCGATAGCAAGCCATCAAACAGAAACCCTCTTTCACCATCGCCGCGAAAGGATTCGGTCATATATCGCCCGATGCCGTATACAATGGCGTAAACCAAGAATACTTGTCCGGAAAAGTCCTTTCCTCGCCGTTGAACCCAGTACATAATGGCGATGGACAGCAAAATGATACCAGAATCCCACAACTGCACCGGATACAACGCCTCGCCTAACGGCTCGGCGTGCGACTTAGGGTCATTAAAAACAATCCCCCAATCCCCAGGCTTGCAAACCAAACCATGACAGCATCCGGCCATCAAACAACCGATCTTCCCAATGGCATGAACCCAAGCCCCCGCAACACCCACATCATCCATTCGATCCCAAAAATCCCATCCCCGCTTCTTGAACCACCAAAACAAAATGGGCAGGGTCACCAAAAACGAACCGTAAAACACAAAGCCATCGCCCAAATGGGACAGAAAATGTCCCATGTTATTCCAATAACCCACGGGATCTTCAAAAAAGAAAAACAACTTCCCTCCCAAGAAAACCCCCAACCCACACCACAAAATCAATTCACTGATCGAATCAACATCCATCCCCAAGCGCTCGCGGTTGAAATACAGGTGCAAAAACGCCGCAAGCATCCCCAACAGAATAAAAAATCCGTAACTATAAAGGGTAATCCCGCCGATATGAAACAACTCGGGCCTCATGGATTACAAACCTAATCACAAATGCGATTGAATCAATGCCAACACCGACATCAATTCTTCCGAACTCGGGTGTAATTTTTCTTTGGTAAAATTGATATCACCCACCGTCTGCATCGGCACCAAATGAATGTGCGCGTGAGGTACTTCTAAACCAATCACCGCCGTTCCAATGCGCTTGCAAGGTACTGCCTTCCGCACTGCATGGGACACCTTCTGAGCAAACTGCCACAAGGCACCTAACTCGGCCGGTTCCATGTCGAAAATATAATCAATCTCCCGTTTTGGAATCACCAACACATGGCCATTAACTAAAGGCATGATGTCCAGAAACGCCAAATGGTGCTCGTCTTCACAAACCTTATAACAGGGGATCTCTCCCGCAACGATTTTAGAAAAGATCGAAGCCATCGCTAGATCAAATGGTAATCTCCAGAATTTCCAATTTCACAATACCCGCAGGCACAGTAATACTCACCACATCACCAACTGCCTTACCCATCAAGCCCTGTGCAATGGCACTTTTGATGGAAATCTTATTCTCCTTCAAATTTGCCTCGCTTTCAGCAACCAAACGATACACCGCCTCTTTGCCTACATTGTGATTGATCACGCGAACATTGCACATGATGCTCACTTTGCTGGTATCCAACATAGAACTATCCAACACACGGGCATTCGCAATCATATGCTCCAATTGATTAATTTTCGATTCCAAAATACCCTGAGCCTCTTTGGCCGCATCATATTCTGCATTCTCACTCAAATCGCCCTTGTCACGCGCCTCCGCAATCGCCTGGGTAATCCGAGGGCGCTCCTCGTGCTTCATGGTATAAAGCTCCTGCTTCATTCTTTCTAGGCCTTCTTTCGATAAATATTGAATATCGCTCATGGTTGGTGTGTTTTAAGAAAAAATGTGCACCAGCGTTTTACACTGATGCACATAGTACAAATATATTAAAAGTTTCTATTATTCGGCTGTTCCCAATCCAATGCGTACGCCAAAAGAATGTACGCCGTTGAAAGGATTGGTGGCCCTGTATGAGTAATCCAAACTCACGTTGTTTCCGTCTTCACCCATTTTCCAGTCGTAGCTCAAACCCGCCATCGGACCGGTAAATGCTGAAGGACGTGTATCCTCGTTCATGATACCTTCTTGGTAGGCAAAGCCTGCGCGAACCGACAAGAATTCTTTGTAGCTATACTCCGCAGCCAATGTCAACTGGTTGGCACTGAAGGCGAAGTTCGTAAACCCAAAGCCCAATGTCAATTTGTTGTCGTACTGATTGGGATCAGCATCCAACTTCACATCATAAGACGCGGCAATGTTCAACAATGCGGGCAATTTGATGTTATCCACCTTTACCTGAACCGTCTTGCTGAAAGTTCCATTGTCCAAAATCGCTTTGTAACTCAAACCATCACCAGAGTGCTGCATATCAGGTCCGATATTCTTCATGCTGATACCAAAACGGAAGTCGTCTTTCTTAATGCTACCGCGTACGGGTCTCAAAGTGGTTACATATTGAACCCCCGCATCCAAAGAAACACCTGAAGCTTGCGCATCAGGAATACCCTCAGACACCATTCTCGCCATGATACCCGCGGAGATGTTGCTACTAAAGCTCTTGGAATATGCCAAGCCAATGTTGGTCATGTTTACGCGGAATGTACCAATACCTCCATAGGGGTTTTGCTCCGTGGTAATCTCAATTGGCTTGATGCTGTATTGCATCACGCTGATACCGAAAGTACCGCTTTCACCCACTTTTTGGGCAAACCCTGCATTGTTGATGGCGATGCCTGAACCCATGAGCCATTCTGTTCTGGAAAAACTCATCTCAGTGGTGTTTTTGATGCGGTCCAATCCAGCCACGTTCATGTACATAGCTTCACAACCACTCACTTTACCACCGTTGGCCCAACCCATACCGCTCGAACGCGCCCATCCATTGATGGTCAACTGGGCGGCACCCGCCTGTCCTTGTCGCTCAGGGTTACCTGCAACCGCGGCACTTACAGCACCCAAGGTCAGCAATCCGGCCAAAAATATATTCTTTTGTCTGCGATTCATCTTCTGTTTTATTAATAAGTATCCAAATCAATGGCATGCATGATACCATACCAACGAACAACCTTTTCTCCCAAATCCTTGGTCTTGACGTGAATCAAGTACAAGCCCGATGCAATTGGAACGTTACTTCCGTTTTTCAAATCCCACTCGTAGAAAGTGTTATTGTCGGCCTTGTTCACGCGACGAATCAAGTTACCCGCCATGTCGAAAATGGTGATGGTACACTCTGGGGGCAAATTGGTGATTTTTACACGAGAGTCGATAGGACTGTTCTCATATTCACTGTAACCCCTGTATGGGTTTGGTACAACATTCACCAAATCCAGATTCTTTCTTCCAATTTCGTTAGAAACCTTCGGTGCGATGCTTGCTGCATCGAAAGAATACATCGGGCGATTGTTGTTCAAATTGTTACCGGCATCGTATGTTGTATACGCTTTGCGGATATTGATTTTGAATGTTACTTCCGTTGGAGGAACGTTCTTATCAATCATTTTGTACCCAGCGGCCATGTAGGTAGGCATCACCCACATGATTTGTGAAAGCAATCGGGTCTTGTCCAAAGTCGCTACTTTTCCTCCGGCTGTTGCGGGCAACAATGCGGTTTTGAAACGCTGGAAATTGGCCTCATCTTCACCCAAATAACGCTCACCCTTCACGTTGCGCGAAATTCCGCTGACACCCGTACCGAAAATGTAAACAAAATGCTTACCACCCATTGCAGGATAGTTACCGTTGTCATTGTATACTTTGTCGGTTGGATTCCAAATCATATCCCTTCCATTCTCACCACCCAAATAGCTATCTTCTGAAAACGCCATTGCCAAACGCTCGCCTGTTTCCATGTTGATGGCATATCCGGGGAACCAACCCAAGCCCATAGAGCCAGCAATTGGATTACCCTCTTTGTCTACTGACGGTGCGAAACGCATGTTGAATTTCTCCATCTGACCTTCGTTAGAGTTCTTCAATTCATCATCAGACATTTCCAATACTGGACAGCGCGTCCACAGGTTTTTGTCCTTGGTGATAACAATCTGAACACTGGCAACCTCGCTCAATGGACTCTGCAAACCCGATGAGTTGCCCCACCATGCAAAACCATAGGTATTTCTGCCCGCCGCTGTCAATTTTTCACGGGCTGTTAAGCCATAAGGCGCGATTCTACCGTTCCAGATACGCTCGAAAGCTTGTCCCGGATCCAAAGGTGACCCATCTTGGTTGAAGAAATCATGAATCAAAGGATCAAATGGTCCACCACGACCGTTACTACCTGCACGAATCCAGTTCTGCCAGATCGCACCAGAGTTTGCCGTGTTTTGCGCATCGTTATCCGCAACCGCTGTCAACCATTGTTTTCCGTTATTCTCCCAATTCACACTCCAACTCAACACCCCGTTACTTGGATCAGCATTGGCATTCTCACCGGGGTTGAATACCTGTTCAACTTCCACACTGAAGCCCCAGTCTGCCAAAGTCTCTGTGGTCTTGTTATATCTACCACGACGACCTTGCACCGACTCGAAACCAACGCCAATGATGGTATCGTTGAAAATGGTATCGTTATCCAAATCAGTGGCACCTTTCTTCACCATGAACCAGCCTGTGTTTTTGGTCATCGAATCTTTCAAACCCGAGGCCAAAGAGGCTTTGTTCTCACGCAACACAAATTCAAATTTTGCATTGGGGACCTTTATTGGATCAACCACCTTGATTTTCACTGGTCCTGCACCCGCAACATAAGTTGCTTCTTTGGCCACACCATTTTTCAAAATTTCTTCAATGGTTTCTTTGGTGAATTCCAAAACATTACCGCCATTACCGCGACCTGCCAAGCGTGTCAACACGGGACCACTACCATAGCTCGATTGCAACTCAGTACCAAACTGTTCAGGTTCGGTTTTGTGGGGAATGGCTTTGTAGGTCTTGATATTTCTACGACCCGCCAAGAATTGGTTGGGATCAATTTGCAATGAATCATCCGCCAAAATCGCATACGACAACACCATGTAATACACTGGCTTGAAGTCCACCAATTGTGTATTTGACCCAGTCGCGAACAAGTCGTTCTTGATGCTCCAGGTGTGCTGAACACCTTGATCAGCACCTTCAACTTTCACAACGGGCAACAACGCAGCCAACTTGGGGTCGTACACTTTGTTCACGATCATGCCACGGTTGTTCTTCATATCGCACTGGAACAACAAACGGGCTTTGTCTATGTTATCCAAATCACCGGTATTCACCGTTGCATCTTTCAATTGATACACCAAATAACCCTCGAACTTATAGGTGCGTTCAGCATTGTTCGCATCTTTATATTTTTCTCTGTAGTTCTCAACTTTGCTGCTATTGGTATTCAAGAACTTCAACACCAATTCTTGCTCCAATTCTTGAATTTCAATATCTGGGGCGTTGGGACCATCCAAAATTTTGAAGTTGTTGTTGAACAAAGTTTGTGCTTTGTCTGAAGCAATCTTTAACAGGTTCAAAGAACCGGCAGCACCACCACTGGTCGTACGAGCCCAAACAACACCCACGGTGATTCGCTGAACTTGTCCTGGACGCAAAGTGAATGGACCTGTCGATTGCAAGAAACGACGGTCACCAGGTCTATTACCTGCGATTTTTTCTGTCCAAGGCTCCAATGCATAGGCAGGATCTGTGTCTCCAGGAAACATGTATTTGGCTGGCTTAGAACCACCGAAACCCGTTCCTCCGTAGGTCACGTTCTGACCACCCAACCATTTACCTTGCAACAAATTGTAATACTCAATCGCTTCACCAGGGTTACCGCGAACAGGATCATTGTCGTTGTTGTAATACATGTAGTGACTCAAACCCAACTGGTTACCAGCAGAATCTGTAGGACCCTCAAAATAGTCCACACCCACTGTAGGCGGGTTCAAACCATAACCCAATACCCCTTCGTCATCATCGTCACCGTTGTAACAGAATCCCAAAGAACGGCCCACATCACAACCCACGTAGTCATCTGCATAGTTACCCAAATCGGCATCTACCCACTGACCCATGTAGCAATCATTCAATGTTGTAAAACCACGGTTGATGATTTTTGAACTGTAGAACGTCATGTTGTTCACCTCATCGTTGGTCGCAAATGCAAACCCTGTGGTTTGAATCTCAACACCGATGGGCTGACCTTGTGTTTCATTATGAATACTGCCTTTATCATTGTACACCCACCAAATGAACATGTCGGGCTGTTTGTCTACGCCATTGTCGATAGACGGACGGCGATCATCCAACACGGGGTGTTCTCCGGAGAAAGGATCGTACACGCCGTCAGGTGTAACTTCTTTGTAGGGGGCCAAGTACTTGGCTTCATTACCAATCATTACAGCACGCTGACGACCGGCTGGCCAATCGCGGATACCCGCACTTTGGTTCAAATATTTGCTATTCTCAAAATCCTCCAACTCATCGCGGGTTACTTTCCACATTTTGTCGTAGGCTTTACAACGAACTGGATCAGTAGCGGCTGTAGTTGTATCCAACGGACCTGGCCAAAAATCCACCCCTTTTTGGCGATAGGTCATCGCCGCCAATTTCAAACTTCCTCCATTATCACGTCCACCAATCCAAATCGCACCCGCAAACAAGGCGTGCTTACGAACCGCGTTGGGGTCATTGATTTTGGGAATTTCATATTTGGGATTGCTGATATCCCACCACATATCCCCCCCGTTCAATAGCTTGGTTCGAACGTTGTTCACGTCCAAATCCGCACTTTGAGAAGCCCATTCACATGTGTTGGCATACTGACCAGCCCTACGATCCACACGGGGAGCATTTCCTCTGCCGTTCAAGTTCAAAATAGGACGTGCAACCGCCATATGAACTGCCATTGCAGAGAGTAAAAATATTCCTAATCGTTTCATAAAATCTTTCTTTTCTTGTTTAGTTGAAATTGATACGAACACCTACACGAACGGTTCTTGGTGCACCCAACATACCGGTTTGAGAGGCCAACATGATTTTGTACAAATCAATATAACTCTGGGCATCAATCTGGTTTTGAGACAACAATTGACCCTGTGGAGAGTTGATAAATCCATCGTCCATCGCCTGACCAGTATATGGGTACACAGAATTTACGTTTCGTGCGTTCAACACGTTTTGAATCCAGAAGAACACACTCATGATCAATGGCTTGCCGTTGTCGGCACGGTTAAAACGTACTCCCTTCGTGATGTTGATATCAAAAGTCTGTTGCCACGGCAAACGAGCACCAAAAGGAACGCCTTTGATCTGCGCACGATCCACAGCACCCACTTGAACCGGACGAACTGTTGGGGTGTATGGCGTACCACTGTACGAATTCGAAATAATATTGAAGCTTGCGTATTTGAAAATCTCTTTGCCGTTGATTTTTGGACCCAAGTACATGTTTTTCTTCGTTCTCGGATCGATACCACCCCCATAAGCCCAAGTTGTCATTAACTTGATGTTATGACGGATATCCAATTCACCTAGAGGAATTACGTTGCGCAAGTTGGGTTGGTTTGATGCAATCAAAGCCGCTTGTGAGTTGATATTTGATCCAGTACCATCGGCAAATTGAAGCATGTAACTCGCAACGAATGAGAACGGACCGGGGATCGCACCCACACCACCGATGTCGTTCATTGAGAAAGTTCCACGGAAACCGGTGATGGTTGAGAAGTCAATGTTGCGGTAGGTAGTGTATGTTACTGGGTAACCTTGGCTGATTTGATACAATCCAAAGTCTTTTCTGTTTTCACTGTAAGAAGCTGCAATTTCCAAACCACGGTCTTTCTTCACACCAAAAATCTGCTTGTAACCCACCTCGTAATCGGTCTTGATACGGGGTTGCAAACTGCCGTTCGAAATGGTTGAACCCTGACGGTTCTTCAAGTAATACAATTCGTCAATGGTCAAGAAGGAAGCACCGCTGTTGGGACGTTGTGCCAATACATCGTAGCTCACATAGAACGATTTTCTTTCTGGCTCCAGTGGGAAAGAGAACCAAATACGGGGCAACAAGTTCAAGGCTGGTGTGAAATCTTCCAAAGCATCTTTGGTCAATTCCTGTTTGTTGGGGTTAACCAAATAAGGGGCGATACGACCATTGCTTGTTTGGTTGGCCAAGAATTCAGCACTCTTTAACTCCGAACCGTCGGCATTGAACCAACGATCACCATTGCGGTATCCAATGATTTTGGTTGGCGCTTCAATGTCGTTCACATATACTTTGTATTCTTCACCAATATTCGTTGGATGAGAAACACTCAAACCGTTGATTTCAGTTACTTCAGCCGCCGTTTTGATTGGATACAAGGTGTATGGATCTTTCAACACCAACTGGTTGGCATCATAACGCTCCATACGCACACCCATACGGAAGACCAAGTCCTTGAAACGGAATTGATCCTGCAACCAAGCTGCGATGTAAACTGGCTGAAAAGCGCCAATCGTACGTCTGTCTTTGTTGTTCAAAAACTGCTCAATACTGGGCTTCCCAATCACTTTGTTACCCAAGTGATCGTATCCAAAATAACTAACTACACCATTACCGTTATTCAACAACTCGTCTGCGTTGAACATGTCCAAGCTGAACATGCTTGGGTCATAGGAATTGATGTCTACAAAGGTGCGCTCGTCAACATCGTTGCCGTAAACATCTTTCTGACCGCCTGCAATCAACTTATCGCGGAATGCACGGTCGAAGTGAGATTGCTCACCATAGTTGATCAAACGGTTGTAACGAACTGTATCTGTGAACTGTCCGTTGGCATCATAGCTCAAAATTGGGTTAGAAACATCCAATTCTGAAATGTGCTTGTTCATTTGCTGACGCATCAAAATCCACAATCCGTTCGCACCCAATCCGTATCCACGGTTGATCTGCTGCTCGTAGTAGAAGCCCGCTTGCAAATCGTGCTGGGTTCTTTCACGCGAACCAATCGATTTTGGCTTGACAGACATCTGACCTACCGCAAACACACCATAGCGCTCAGTGCTCGACTTGCTGAAACCTGCGGTGATACCACCTGGGGTTCCGTGCAATGAATAAACACCGTTGGGGTTCATACCGTTAACCAAACCTTGGTTGATCAACAAGGTATTCATGTTTTGAATTTGGAATCCGCGACCTTGGTAGTAATCGTAAATATTCTCTGTGTATTTGGCACGCAAGGGATTCAAATCACTCGCCTTGAATGTCATCAACGAATCTGCATAACCCACATGCTCCCAGTAGTTTCTCAACTGTACATAGTTGCCAAATTGATCGCGCACAATCTTGGGCTCTTTGTTCGGGTTCTGTGATGGATCGTAGTTTGCGTACTGGTAAACCGCTGTTGGGTAAGATTGAAACTTACCGATGTATCCATAATCGAAGAGGTTATCCAAATGCCTTGCATCACGTGTTAAAGAATAAGAATTTTGGTATTCCGCACGCACTGAGTAGTAGGCGTTTTTGATAGAGCTCTCCTTGTTCGTTTTGAAGTTTTGGGTGAACAACAAGTATCCGCGGAAGGTTTGGTTATCGCTTCTGGAGTTGTTCTTGTAGTTCATGACAGAGTTGCTCGCTGCCAAACCACTTGAATAGAAGTAACTCGCATAACCCGTTACACTCACGTATTGAGAAGGACGCCATTCCAATTTTCCTACAAAGTTTCCATTTCCACCATCGCTGTTGGGACGGGCTTTCAGCAATTCAAAGTCCTCCATGCGCAGGTAACTCGCGCTGTGAACGAATCCATTGGGTGTGAATACCAATGGGTTGTTTTCGATTTCTTGCAATTTCTGCTCATTCACACGGTAAACACCGGTGCGCGTTGGCGCTGGGTCTTTGTAATATCCCAAATTGGCATTCATCATGTAGCCCAACTTTACGTTGCGCTTGGTTTTGCCCGATGCATCTTTTTCCTCTTTCACCCAAATCGGACCAGAGATGAAACCTTCTACAGTATTGTATCCAAAAGGATCCAAACCCGATGAAGTAATTCCCTCAACGGCAGTCACAATTTTGTCCGTAGCAGACTTAGAAGTAGATGAGAAAACACCCCCTGTTAAGTCACCATACATTGCTGGAATACCCCCCACGTTGGCTGAAATCTGCTCTGTACCCAGTGTTGGCAGACCACCACCACCGATAACTCGCTGTCCGTCAATGAAAGTACCATTTCCGTCGGCACGTGTTCCACGAACCGAAATACCTTGGGGAGTGGTTAAAATCGCTGAGTTGGTACTTTCCAAGAGACCTGTACCACGCTGTCCTGAACCCACAATTTTGGCACCGTCAATCACTGATTCTGATTGCAAGAAATTCACGGGACCTCTTTTGCCCTTCACTTTGATGACAGCAGGACCCATACTACCTGACCCCGATTTCAAGAAGACAACTTCTTCATCTGGGTTTTGACCGGGTTGCAGAGAGATTCCTTTGATCTCCTGATCCGGGTAGCCCTCCCTGGTAGCTTTTACGTCGTACTTTCCGGGAGTCAACGTAGCAAAACCCACGTTACCATCTGAATCCGTGGTATCCGAAGCCACCTCAATGTTGTTCAACAACATCACAATCTTTACACCGCTCATGTTTCGGCCATCTTGGTCTTTGGCCTTAATCCGGAAGTCGGCAAAGTTGGTTTGCGCTGATACCACACCGATGGATAAAACCACCACTGCGAGTGCAATAATCTTTCGTAGCATATACTTCATAGGTCTTTTTATTGTCTAAATCGCTTTCTATACAAATAACGATAATTTGGCAAGTTTACCGAAAAAACAAGGATTTATCAAGTTTACAACGCTGAAACTTTTCGTGAAATTGTATTACCACGAAAAAGATTTTACAAATAACCAAAAATCAGCCGTTCGGTATGTCGTACAATTTCAACACTTTATCGAGAAGCACCTCGGAAATCTTTTGGTAGCTTTCCACCGTCCAGCCACCCACGTGGGGACTCAGAATCACGCGATTATTTTTCCGAAGGCCATTGAAAATCTCCATAAATGCCAAATCGCCCTGAAAAGGGGGTTCTATCGACAGCACATCGGCGGCAAAACCAAGCATCCTTCCAGCAACCAATTCGCGCAAAACCAACGACAAATCCAAAACGCCTCCACGCGATACATTGAGTAGCCAAAATTGGGGTTTCATCATCGACAATCGAACTTCGTTTAACCAGTTTTTTGTTTCGTTCGTCAGCGGCACATGCAATGTCAATACATCGGATTCCGCCAAGAGCACTTCCTCACTCACTTCCTCAACAAATTCGTTCCCAAATCCATGTTTATATTTGTCGTGGGCAATCACCCTAACACCAAATCCAGTCAGCTTTTTCGCCACTGCTGAACCGGTATTTCCATAGCCCAAAATCCCCACTGTTCTACCACGCAATTCCAGGCCACGATTGCCTTCACGATCCCACCGATCGTCCAAAATCTCCATGTGTGATTTCACCAATTGGGTAAACAATCCCAACAACATGGCCAAAGTATGTTCTCCCACCGCATCCGCGTTTGCTTCCCCCGCGTTGAAACAATGAATATTGTGTACTTTGGCGACCAATTCGTCGATGTTGTCCATACCAGCACCCCCGCGTCCAACCCACCGCAAATCATTATAAGCGCTGAGGATTTCCTCTCCAACAAAACACTTACTTCTCACCATCAAACCCTGGGGTTTGTGTTCTTGGATCAGGGCGATAATTTCTGGTAAACTGGACCCGCAATCACGGGCATCAACAACAACAAACCCTGCTGCGGTCAACCCCTTTTCAAGGGCTGGATGAAAGTCATCAATCAGCAGAACCCGCGGTTGCATTAGGCAAAATTCTTCCGGTTGCGATACCAAGCTGATTCAGATGAACCAGGCTGTTCTGATGCGGTTTCAGCGGTGTTTCCCGCCGAGGATTGTTGGAAAAACTGCAAAGCTGCGGCCGATAACAATGCCGCCTCCGCCGCTTCCAGCGGCTCCGGCGCCATCTGCTCCTCGGTGAAATATTGCTGGATAAAATGCGTATCAAACTTGCCCCCAATGAAAGCTGGGTGCTTCATCACAAAATCGCCAAACATCAAGGTCGTTTCTATCCCCGTAATCACATACTCACTGATTGCCCTGCGCATCCTCTCAATCGCCTCCAACCTGCTCGGTGCCCATACAATCAACTTCGCCAACATGTTGTCATAGTAAATGGGAATATTCATCCCGCTCTCCATGCAGTCGTCGACCCGAATACCCGAACCCTGAGGCACCTTGTACGTTTCAAGCCTGCCCACATTTGGCAAAAATTGATTCATCGGATCCTCGGCACATATCCTGAGCTCGATTGCATGTCCGTGTATCTTCAAATCCCCCTGAGAAAAACCCAATTTCTCCCCAGCAGCCACGCGAATCTGCTCCTTCACCAAATCAATCCCGGTTATCAGCTCCGTCACAGGATGCTCCACCTGCAAACGGGTGTTCATCTCCAAGAAATAAAACTCCATGTTATCGCTCAGCAAAAATTCCACGGTACCCGCACCAGAATAATTGCAAGCCTTGGCCACATTCACGGCCGCCTCGCCCATGGCTCGGCGAATCTCTGGCGTTAACACCGCACTCGGCGCCTCCTCAACCAACTTCTGATGCCTTCGCTGAATGCTGCACTCGCGCTCAAACAAATAACACGTGTTCCCGTAATTGTCGGCCATCAATTGAATCTCGATGTGCCGTGGACTGCCTACATACTTCTCAATAAATACACTATCATCGCCAAACGCACTGCGGGCCTCGTTCTGCGCCATCTGCAACGCACTCAAAAAATCTTCCTTGCGCTCAACCACACGCATCCCCTTTCCGCCGCCACCCGCACTGGCCTTCACCAACACCGGAAAACCAACCTCAATCGCCACCAACAATGCATCATCAGGATTTTTGATCGCCTCGTCGATTCCTGGAACCAAAGGCACACCAAAAGCCTTCACCGCCTGCTTCGACGCGATTTTACTGCCCATCACTTCCATGGATTCGGCGCTCGGACCAATAAGTACCAGTCCATTCTCCTTCAGTAACCGTGCAAAATGGGCGTTCTCACTCAAAAAACCATAACCCGGATGCACCGCCTCAGCCCCCGTTTGCTTACACAAATCAACAATGCGATCCATGCGCAAGTAACTGTCGGCACTCGCCGGTCCGCCCACACAATACGCTTCATCTGCATAGCGAACGTGCAATGCTTGCGCATCGGCTTCGCTGTAAATGGCTACGGTGGCAATACCCATCTCCCGACAAGTCCTCATCACGCGGATGGCAATTTCACCGCGGTTGGCAATCAAAATCTTTTTAAACATGGCGCTCTGCAAATATCGCATCCTACACCGCAATTTACACGCATCCCCAACCAACTTTTGATTTTCCACAAACCTTTTGATTTACCTTCGCACCCAGAAATCGTGGTGCAAAGCATAAAAAATATGGCCGTTTTGGTGAGGGCAGAATTTCAGCTCGACCTCAAAAAACCAGCAGTTTTGGCTTCCGCCATCCTACAAATGGCCACGATGACCCTGCTCGCCTTCCTCTCACAGCCGCAAATCACCGCCAAAATTTGGAACAGCCTGTACTGGATCATCCTCATCTTTTGCACTTTACAAGCCGTATCCAAAAATTTTCTGGGTGTGAACCGCGCCCGCTGGATCTATTTCAACCAATTGGCCGCGCCCCAAGCCATCCTTTGGTCTAAAATGATTTACGGATGGGGCACCATGGTCTTATTAACCCTTGCAAACCTGCTGCTGTTTGGATTTTTCATGGGCTTTCCCATCCAACACCCAGCCGCCTACTTCCTCAACCTCACCCTCGTGGTGGCCGGCGTAAGCAGCATCTTCACGCTCATTGGCGCCATCGCATCCAAAGCCAACCAAGCGGGGTTCCTGGCACCTGTGCTCAGCTTGCCCGTGGTGTTACCCCTCATTTTGGTGGGTATGCAAGCCTCAAACAAAACGCTAAACCCGGTACTTGTTAGCTCGGTGTACAACGACATCGCCCTGGTGGGAGCACTCGATTTTCTGATTGTGGTTTTATCCGTTGCCCTGTTCCAACCCTTGTGGAAGGATTGATCAAAACGACAAGCCAAAAATGCTTGAGTCCGGGATTTTACTTACCCGACCAATCAAACAGAATGCGCACAGCTTCATCCAAACCTGCATCTTCTCGGTAACGCTTCAGCCAATCTTGCTTCTGAGCCAACTTAATGGCATCGGCACCAGCTTCTTTCAAGTCACTCTGAAGGGCCATCACAGTATCACAAACCGTTTTGTATTTGTAATCCCGCAAGGGTTTGTCCTGCAAACGCAATGCTTCTTGCTGTGCTTCGAACTTCTTCATGTTCAATGAGTAGGTATACTCGCTGCGCACTTGGGCCAATTCTGCAGACCGCTTCTGTACCAAAGCATAATATTCATTTTTCGACAACCGCTTTTTCGACAATTCGATGGCTTTGCGACGCTGCGCTTCCTTGTAGGGATTGTACGATTGATAAGCCGCCGCAGGAATCTTGTCATACGCCAAATGGAAGTCCATCTCCTTCTCGCCTTGTTCGATGCCATCATACACATCGGGCAGCACTACATCGGGTTCTACCCCGCGCAATTGGGTTGTTCCGCCGTTGATGCGATAAAATTTCTGAATGGTGACCTTTATTTGTCCAAAACCACGCGGAAACACATCGCTCATACCACCGGGTAATTCCACAAACGTTTGCACGGTTCCTTTGCCAAAAGTACTCTTGCTACCCACAATCACCGCCCTGCCGTAATCTTGTAAAGCCGCTGCCAAAATTTCTGAGGCCGATGCACTGTAGGTGTTGGTCAATATCACCAACGGACCGCTGTACTCCACCGCTGGGTTACGGTCTGTATGCACTTCGATGCCCCGCATGTCTTTTACTTGTACGATGGGACCTTGGGGAATAAACAATCCTCCCATTTCTATGGCATCGGCCAAACTACCGCCACCGTTGTTGCGCAAGTCAATCACAATGCCCGTAGCACCCTCTCTTTGCAATTTTGAAATTTCTGTACGAACATCGCCCGCACAATTTCTACCACGACCGCGTTGAGAGAAATCCGCATAGAAGCTGGGCAAGTGGATTAAGCCAAATTTCTTGCCTTTGTATGTCATGAGCGCACTCTTGGCGAAACTCTCCTCAATCACCACAACCTCGCGGATGATGGGAATCACCACAATGCTACCATCGGGCTTCTTCACAGTCAATCGAACCTCAGTGCCTTTCTTGCCACGAATCAACTGAATCGCGTCATCCAATTTCATATCCACCACATCTACTGGTTCTGCAGGTCCCTGGGCCACCTTCAAAATCAAATCGCCGGCTTTCAGCTCACCCTGACGATAACTTGCGCTTCCGGGAACAATCCGTTCAACTTTCACATAGCCATCGCGCTCCGTCAATGTGGCACCAATACCTTCCAATTTGCCGGTCATTCCGATGTCGAAATTCTCTTTGTCTTCGGGTGGAAAATAGTTGGTATGGGGATCGTAAATCTCTGCAATGGTGTTGGCATACATCCCAATTTGGTCGCGGCGATCCATCTTTTTCAAACGCTTAAACCAATCGGTGTAGAACTTCTTGGTCTCGGTGCGCGCTTGCAATTCAAGGGTATCAAATGGCTTTTGCTTGGCGATGGCCGATGAGTCTTTCGCCTTCTTTTGGGTTTCAAGCTTGCGCGACAATCGCTCCATGCTCTGGAACTGCAACCATCGCTGCCAGTCCTTTTTCAGGGTTTCCCAATTGGGCTGAAACGATTTCGGCTCATCGTACACCGTGTAAGTTTCGTCCAAATCGTAGTTCAAGGGCGATGCCAATGATTCCGCAATCACGGGCTCCAATTTGGCCAATCGCGTCATCAAAATACTCCAAGTGGTATCGAAAAAATCAAATCTGCCAACTTGTATCTGGTCGTCAATCGAGGTTTTGAAAGGCTCTATTGCCTTCAAATCTTCTTGGGTGAAGAAGTGCTTGTCGCGGTCTAAGTTGTTGATGAGGTTGTTGTAAATGTTCTCGCTCAGCGAATCATCCAATTCCTTGGGCTCATAATGCGCCTCTTTGAGCATCATCATCAACGTGCCCAAAAAGCTGTCATTCTCTCCAAATTTCTTGTTACTACAAAACACAAACAACGCCAAGATCATTGACGTGGTTGTGATTACGACCCAACGGTTAATTCTCATACAACTGCTAAAAAAACGATGTTAAAATGTAAGTATCTAAAAAAACGCAATGCGCGCACTATTGTTTGCCAGGACCTTTGGGTGCTGGTGGGGGAGGCATGTTGGGCGCACCTTGACCGGGGCCCTGTCCGGGACCACCATTCATGCCAGGACCACCTTGACCACCCGGTCCGCCTTGACCGCCGGGACCACCCATTCCGGGACCGCCGGGCTGTCCGCCGCCCATTGGCATGCCTTGCATTTCTGGCAATGGTTTGTAGAATTTCTCCAATCCCAGTGTCTTGATGCCTTGATCAAACACCAAATCAACAGGGATTCCCGCCTTTTCGATGCGCTTCAAATCCATCTGCAAAGAGGCGCCAATCACACCGCGGGTATTCAAGACCGCTTTTACATCGGCTGAATTCCCATTTCCCTGCAAGCGCAGCAATTCACCGGCTAAATCCGAAATTACTTGACGCATTTTCGCCACATCCACTTTATAAGTGCGCTTTTCTGCACCACCATCTGCTGCTGGCTTTCCTTTTTCCTCCAACACAATGGCACCTTGATTCAACAAGGTATTGAAAGTGATCATATTGGCTTTGCCGTGGGCGGAAGACGCACCAAATCGCACTGAACGGAACACACTGGCCACAAACGTTACATAATAGTCATCCAAACTCCCTTCCAATTGCTTTTCATCAAACAACTGTGTCACCATATACAAGCCCAAAACATCGGCTTTGCATTCTTCGATGGCAGAATAATCCGCACCCAACGCCTCGCGAACAGTGAGTTTGTCGTTGCCTACCACATTTTTGATACCCAATCCATGTGCCACTTCGTGGAACATCACATTGTTAAAGAACGCATTAAAGGTGATATTTTTTTGTTGGGCAGGACTGATCACACGGGCCGAAATTGGCACCACCATGTTTTCAAATTTGGCCTGCATGGTGTTTCTCAATTGTGAGCGACGGGTTCCATAATACTTCTGAATCCGCTCGTCGTTTGGTAAATTCACCGCAATGGTCTTGCTGCCTGAGTTACAATCGCCTCCATAATAAACGGCATCAAAAACAGCCAACTGACTCAGGGGCTTCGCACCTGGCTCCCGGGGAGGGAAACCTGGCTCCATCGACATCTCGAAGTGGTCGCTCGTGGCTTCATCCTCTGTTAACGAAGGCTTGTATTGGGGTTCCACGGGCAATCCCGCCTGCAGCTTGGGCAAATACCCAATAAACTTTTCCAGTTTGGCATCCCATGCTTTGTCACGCACAAGCACATAGGCCTCGTAGGATGTTTTCTGTCCGTATAACTTGTCTTCGTAATTCTCGATCGGGCCGATGACCAAATCCAAGTGGCTCTTCAACGACAACCATTTGATATCACTCACCGTGTAATCATCCATCATGAGTGCACCCATGCGCAAACGCAGATACTCAGAAAATTCAGGATCCTCTTTGCGAATGGCTTCAGCAGCTGCATTGATTTCATCGCCCATTTTCATCACCTCCTCGCGGTAGAATTCACCAAACTTGATGGATTGATATTGTCTGCCATTGGCACTTTGGAATGGCATCCCCATGGGCTCCGGCATGATTGGGCCATTTTGGCGCTTGTTGGGATCGATGGGTCCGGGTGCTTTGAAATCACGAACAATGGAATATGGCTCTTTCACAAACGGCAAGAACATGGTATCGATGCCCGCAGTGGTAAAATCGCGGGGATAAAAGTTCACCCCCACCGGTTTTTGACCATATCCCTTGATGAAGGGTTCATCGTTGTTCAAACGATCCCAAGGTCCGTAGTTTACCTCAGCAAACTTTCGCTCATTGGGGTCTTTGATTCCTGCCAAGAAATCGCTTTTGTCGCCAATCGTTTGTTTCCAAAAAATGCGGTCGGCATATTCGGCAGCTTTGATCAAGTGTGTAATACACTCGCGCTCGGCGGTGCTCAACAAGGCAGTATCGGTCTTTAATTCAAATTTTTTGTACATCGCCAATCGCTGAGCCGCCACATTGGGAGCAACAGGAGCGGCTGCCACAGGGGCTTTTTTCTTGGGCTTTGCGGGCTTTTGAGCCATTGCTGGCATTGAGAATCCCACTGCTGCGAGAGCAACGATCCAATTCAATTTCACCTTTGGATGGTTCACGAAATTTTTCACCATAGTTTACAAACCTACAAGAATTTTGCCACAAGCGAAATACCCATTTTGTTGCATGTCGTTAAACACTGAATTCGGAACGACAAACAGCGTAGGAAATTGCCAAAAAATGACACATTTTTGCAACCGCAAAACCAAAACAGGGGCGTCCTTGTTTTTTCTTTGATCTCCTTTGAAACCCCTCGATTTTCAATCATTCCAGCAACTGCAAAGTGCCTTTGCCAACTACGATGGCAATATTACCGTCGGCGGACAATCATTTCCATTCAGCAACATCGAATTGAGCAAGCCCACCGGCAAATATGTTTCCAGGGCGATTCTCCGTTTGGCCACCATTCTTGGCTCCAAGGGATTTGTTCAATATGCCGGAAACGCTTGCAGTCCCGGACTCCATTTCCCTGAAGTTGAAAAAGGAACCAACCTTGCCGCTGTGACCAACGCTACCTGTGGTGTACTCATCATGAATGTACTGGGTACGCCCCAACTCAAAGATGCAGTGACCGTCATTGCGGAGCCTTTCATGACCTTGACAATTCAACCCGAGTGGAACCACTTCGACGATTATGTACAAGCCATGAGTTCGAAGTACAGGGTTAGAACGAACAAAGTACTGAGCACTTCCCAGGATTATCACGCCAAGGAACTCAAGCACACCGAGGCCAATGAATGGATTCCTCAATGTGCACAGATGTTGGGACACACCCTGAAAGACAAAACCTTGGCGATATCGCCCAAATTATCAACCATGCTCCACACATTTGTTCGAACCATGAAAGACAAATTCAAGGTTTGGGGCTACTACCACAATGAGAAATTGTGCGGTTTCATCAGCGCCATCGAAAGCGAACACGGATTGTATGCGATGCACCTCGGCCTCACCGATGATGCCGCCAAAGACCAATTGTATCAACGCATGATGTACGATGTGATTGCCTTCGGCATTGAACAGAAAGACGAATTTGTGTGTTTGGGCAGAACCGCAACGGAAATCAAAAGCACCATGGGTGCCACCCCCATCGAAAACAGTTACGTACTCTACGCCAAAAGCAAATTGCTGCGCAGTATGATCAATTTGTACGCCAAGCGATTTCATCGGGTAAAACCTTACCAATTGCGAAACCCATTCAAAGGTTAACACCAAATATCTTACTTTCGCAGGGTTATGAGATTCCTGCTGTTTGTTTTCGCCTCTTCTGTGGCCACACTGGCCTTCGCCCAAAACACCCCTCCGGCAACCACCAATTCCATTGATTACACCATCAATAAGCCGGGAAGCAGTTATGCCTTTACTCCCGGTAAATTATTGGCTGCAACGCCGGTTGAAGACCAATGTAGAACCAGCACCTGCTGGAGTTATAGCACGCTTTCGCTACTCGAAAGTGAACTGATTCGTTTGGGAAAAGGACAGTACAATTTGAGTCAGATGTACGTGGCCCGATGCGCCTACACCGAGAAAGCCAAAACCTATCTCCGGATGAACGGCAACCACAGTTTTGACCAAGGTGGTGAGGGTTGGGACATTCCAAGCATTGTATCTCAGTACGGAATTGTCCCCGAGAGCGTTTACACCGGTTTGAAAAATGGGGCTACCCGACATGATCACAGCGAAATGATTGCCGTACTCAAGGGCTTCATGGGCGCCTTGGTGAAGCGCGAAACAGGCACTTACACCGAAAGTTGGTTGCCCGCGTTTGAGGGCATTTTGGACGCCTATTTGGGTCCCATCCCCAAAGAATTCACTTACAAAGGAAAAACTTACACTCCAAAATCATTCGCGGCGAGTTTGGGCTTGAACATGAGCGACTGCGTGGCCTTGACCAGCTTCACCCATCACCCCGATTACAGTGCATTTGTGATCGAAGTGCCCGACAACTGGGCGATGGATCGCGCCTACAATTTGCCTTTGGAAGAGTTCGCACAAACAGTAAAAACGGCCTTAAGTAAAGGATACACCGTGGCTTGGGCTGCCGATGTCAGCGAAAAAGGATTCTCCTTCCGCGATGGTTTGGCGATTGTTCCCGCCGACGAATCCACCATCAAAAAAATTGGGACCGACAATGCTGGTTTCAATGATGCAGGTGCAAAAAAAGAAGGCAACGCATTTAGTCAGCCCGTAACAGAAATGACCATTACACCCGCTGTACGTCAAGCGGCATTCGACAGACAGTCCACCACCGACGATCACGGGATGCACATTGTGGGTATGTCTACCGAAAAAAATGGAACCACTTATTTTTTGGTAAAAAACTCTTGGGGCACCGGCAATGCGCTGGGTGGCTATTTTTATGTGAGCGAGGCGTATTTCAAGTACAAAACCATTTCCGTGATGCTCCACAAAGACGCAGTAGACAAAGGAACGAGCAAGAAGCTCGGGTTTTAAGGAATATCAAAACAATCGCGTATCTTTGCGCCACTTTTCAACTATGATCATTGGCGTTCCAAAAGAAATCAAAAACAACGAAAACCGCGTGGCATTGACGCCCGCAGGTGCAAGTGAATTGATCAAACACGGTCAC
>JACCDW011806433.1_pt1 | contig 29608 bp, 48 predicted proteins | sample 7449781 | NCBI WGS metagenome assembly JACCDW01 (sample SAMN15323449, study PRJNA562643) | freshwater metagenome | isolation source: river surface water | place: USA:Blue River Watershed | collected 2017-08-18
GTTACTCTCTTCTGACTTGCAGGATCAGTCTTGGGAGGAGTATATCCGCCTTCGAGCTTCTTAATCTCACGATTAACATCAGCAAGTGCTACGTTTTGATTAGGTAGCGGAGTTAGACTTACATGACTAACCGGTACCTTTTGTAACTTCTTACCATAGTGCAAGCTGGTTAGCATATTGCTACCGTCAGTGAATTGACGACGATGTAGTACCTGACTAATGTCGTTAGATTCTTGCGCTTCGGCGCTAACAACAACATTCATTAGATCATCATGTTGTCTGCTATCTAGTGTATCAGTTTGAACGATGAGGCAGTAGTCTGCTTCACCCGGCAATTCACGGAAAACAACCAAACATGGTTTCTCTCCGTATTTGCCTACGTGTTTAGTTAAGGTCGCCATAAATTATTCCTCGGTAGCTTCTGCTGCTTCATCGCGAGCCTTTTGCTGTTCAGCGATAAAGGTCAGGAAAGCATTTAGTTTGTCAAAGATTGCGCCAACCTGTGTGAGTTCTGCACCGCGGAAAGCACCGCGCTGACTTGCTAGATCAACAATCTGTAATAGAACTTGAAGATCATTTAAGCTAATTGAATCAGGTACAGCTCGTTCTGTCTGCTCTGTTGCAGGAGTTTCTACCTCTTCAATTTTCTTGTTCTTTGCCATATAACATCTCCTTTTATGGTTTCGTAATTTTATTTAACAGACAGTTTAACTAATTACGAAATATTTTGGTTAAGAAAAACGATAGCGTTTTCTTTATCAACTGGATGCTCAAAATAGATAACAAGATGTCGGTTATCATCCCAACGGATATGGTACTGCTCTTGTGCATTACTATCCAGATAGTCTAGCAAATTGTTATACAGCTCATCGTCAAGATTGATAATCTTTGCACGATTACGAATCATACGAACAGCATTTTCAGTGCCAGTGAGCATGTTAAACTCTAGTGAGTCGAGTTTGCGAGTATCAATTCTATGTACCATAACTACGTCCTTTCCATTGCATTGTAAACCAGGCAGCATCAGCACTATTGGAGAACATATAGACTGCAATTTCATCTGCGGTGTAGCTAACGTCACTGACATCAGTAACATTAACACCCATGTACCCAAGACAGTTTGAAGCGGCCCAATCAGCCGCTTCTTTAAAACTTACCCCGTCACCGTCATCTAAGTAAACTTCTATGGACATTATTTTGACTTGGTGGTATAAGGTACAGTGATACCAAAAGGTGCTTCCGGTACCTTTTCATCGCGGCCGCCGTGTACAATAAACAGCGTATCGCAATAAGTTTCATCGCCCCATGAACCCCACGGATAACCGTCAGTGAACATAATGAACTTCTTAGGCTCAATACCATTTTCCTTCATGTAGGTGAAGTTGATATCAAAGTCTGTGCCACCGCCTCCGGCAAGCTCGTAAGTGAGGAAGTCGTTTGAGGTATCAGCAGTAATAGTAATTGGGTTATAAATCTGCGTATCAAAGCACCACAAATGAATCTTGTAATCGGTATACTGATCCATGATACCCTTTACTTCGCTAAGGAAGTCTGTGCCCATTTCGTCAGTAATTGAACCTGACATGTCAATGCAAATTGCAACGTCAATGGTAGTTTCACGATCCATACCAGGCAAGTAAAAGCCTGCATCCAACCCCTTGCGGCTAGGACGTAGGTAAGTGTAATTACTTTTAATAACGCTCTGAATCTGCATAGCAAGAAGTTCTCGCCAATCCAGTTGCGGGTTAAGCAAGTCCTTTAGCAGTCGGCGTACACCTGCAGGAGTATTACCAGCGCCTGCAACCTTAGCAGCCTGAATTACAGCATTACGGAACTCTTGACGGATCTGATCCTTCTCTGCCTTAGTGTAGCGAACAGGACCATTAGTGCCGTCATTATTGCCTTGACCTTCACCACCAGCACCTTCATCGTCGCCTTCATCGTCGCGGTACAAGTGATCGTCAAAGGTATCCATGTTAATAACACGGCCTTCCTTCTCTGCCTGCTTGAACAGGTCGTCGTAAACTTCTTCTGAGATCTTACCGCGATATTTCCAGTCGTAGCAAATTTCAACCAGCGTAATCTTTTCACCAATCTGCGCTTCAACTAGGTCATTGTTGATAACGTAGTCGTTGGCAATGTTCCATAGACGCGGGTCGCGATTACCGAGACGCTTCTTGTCCATATGATCATAAACACAATGCAGAACTTCGTGTCCCATACCAAACACTAGCTCGTCATCGGTGAGTGCATCAACGAAGTTGCGGTTATAGTAAAAGTATCGCCCGTCTGTAGCAATAGTAGGAAGCCACTCTGTTGCGTCTTTGAAGCGCAAACGAGTAGCAAGATTACCAAAGAACGGTGCGTTAATTAGCATCTTAATTCGCGCCTTGATAAGCGCATCTTCAATTAAGGCAGAGTTTTTTGTCGTTTCCTTAATTGGGCGAGTAGTCTTAATTGCTCGCTTTTTAACGTCTGTATCTGAAGTCGTATTAGACATGACTTTACCCTTATTTCTTATCCTACTTATATAGTATAACACAAGTAGAGCTAATGTCAACCACTATTTTACTTATCGAAAAGGTGATGCCCCGCCTTTCGACGGGGCATCTTTGATGGGCTCGAGCGTAGGGAGTAACAAGGTAGGTAGGTTCTCAAGCCCTTCAACTGGTTAAACGATATACTTGGTATAACGCTCGCTAAACACCTTGTACAGATCCTGATTAAGATCAGTACGGATATTAAACTTGATACCGTAGTCGGTCATAATGGTCTTAAAGAACAGTACAACCATTTCAGGTTCAAAGTTATCGTAGGAAAACTTAACAGCATTGTTGAACATGCTCTTGAAGTCGTCCTTAGTACCATGCTCCTGATAGTACTGATTAATTTCGTAAGTCAGACCAACCACCAGCGAGTACTTAGCGGAAATTTCCTGACTCAGCTTGTTATCGAGCTTGGTAACCTTACCTGCCAGTACGTCCTCAGGCTTAGGTAAGTGGCTAGCAATACGACGGTGTTCAATAAACTTACCTGCCATACCCTCGCCAACGGCGCCTGCAACTTCTGCCTTCTGCTCAAAAATATCTGAACTTTCAAACCCGTCCTGCGTGAGCATTTCGCTTACATATGACCACGAACGCGGAGTAGCAAACGCCTGTGAACTTGTCTTAGGATCAAAGTCAAACAAGTCCGCCTTGGAGTACGAAAGGTAACCAAGCACGTCTGGATGAATCTCATTCTTGAGAGCCCACTTCTGCCAGTCACCAAAGTCTACTGCCATGTTAATGTGACGGAAGCGGTTCGCCAGCGGGGCAGGCATGCGGTAAGTAACACCACGATCAGTTTCGCGGTTACCTGCTGCAACAATTACAACATTCTTTGGAAGAACATACTGACCAATTCGGCGGTTCAGTACGAGCTGATATGCTGCTGCCTGTACACTAGGCGGAGCAGAGTTAAGTTCGTCTAGGAACAGAATTACTGTATCGTACTGCGCCGCAAACTCAACTGTAGGAAGGTCCGCCGGAGGCGCCCAATCCATTGTATTCGTTTCCGGATTACGGAAAGGATAGCCGCGCAAGTCAGTGGGTTCAAGAAGTGCAAGACGTAGGTCTAGTACACACGAACGACCCAATGCGCCGCTATCTGAAATGCCCTGAACTAGTTCGGACTTACCAATGCCCGGAGGTCCCCAAATAAACAGCGGACGACGAGCTTTCATTGCACGAAGTGCGATTGACTGCACTTGCGATGCCTTAACACTAAGAGTATCCATAAGTAACCTACCTTTCTAACTAACCTATGCTCTTATAATAGCATATTGTGCTATTGTGTCAACCGGTTTTTTACACCAGTTCCAACATATTTCCTGGAACACGCCAGTTGGTACCAAACAAGCTGTTGCTATTTGGCTGCTCACGCACGATGATAAACTTGCGATTGATCTTAGTCACTTCGCCAACAACCATGCGACCCTGACGACCAACGAACTTGACCTTACTGCCCACAGCCATCTCACGCTTATTAGCCTTGAGGATCTGATTGCGTCGGTAAGTGATCGCCGTACCAATTGAGCGCAACTGCTCGTCAGTAAAATCACCAAACATGATCGCGGTGTTTACATCTTGAATGGAAAGATTCGACATTTGATTTCTCCTAACTTCTCAACCTACATTTATATAATAGCATCTTTAGGGATGCTGTCAACCTTTTTATACAACAAGTTGGTAGGGCTTATTCCACTGCCCAACATTGATATCCACGTAGTAAGCGGTATTGAAATAGTCGGTCATTGCGTCAGACTCGTCGTACCAGTCTGCGCTCTTGAGCTCCTTAATAGCCTGCACAAGAAACTCTTTAGCAGCACCTTCGTAATGCTCATGAGCCCAGTAAGTATTAACCTGGATACGATCTCCGCCAAAGTCGATTGGACCGCTTTTGAGATTCAACACAATTGTACTGTGATTACGTACAGCAAGCGAACCCTTTAGTCCGTAACGCTTGAGCAAGGGCTTGATCTTTTTAGCGATCCGAGCCTTCTTTTCCTGGTTCATGTAAGCCATTTGCTACTCCTTATTTCTTACCCTACATGTATATAATAGCATCTTTAGGGATAACGTCAACCTTTTTTTGCAAGAAAAAGACTCTATATAAATCAATAACTTACAACACCGCTAAGTTGTTGATTTTAAAGACAAAAAAATAGGGGCATTTCTGCCCCTATTTTCATAGCCGTTTAATGGAGAATTAAACGAGGCCGGCTGCTAGAGCCTTGTAGCCAGCAGCGATAACAGCACGGCTAGGAGTACCGAGACGATAGAAAGTCTTAGTACGACCCTTTGTATCAGTGTGCTGATTTGCGTAGATTGGGAAGCCCTTCATACGAAGTGCTGAAACAGTTGAGCGAGCATTACCAACGCCAAACTGGCTCTCAATCTGAGCAGCAGTTAAACCACGATCGTTTGTGCGAAGAGCCTTAAGAACGCGATCTTCCTTTGTCATTACCTTAGTCATATTTCACCTTTTCTTAGTTAACATATTGCTAGCAAGAATATTCTTACTAGCCTGCTAGCATTTACGCTAACATGATACTATAATAGCATCGTTGTATATGGCTGTCAACTGGTTTTTTTAACTTTTTTTGTTTAAATTTGAAATCTGGACAAGTTGTTCCAACAGAGCTTCCATATGGTCAAAAAGGGTTTCATTGCCATTGGAATAATGAACAGCAGCTCTCTTTTGAATATGATTACACATATCCATAAATTTGAAAAGTCTATCGTTGTCTACGGTATTAGCCAAAACGTTATAGTTTACGCCAAGGTCGCTGGGGAAAGTTTGGTTAAAGAATGTTTCTTTTTTTAGAGTAAACGTTTCTGATTCTTTTTTATCAAAATTACTAAAGGTAACAGTAACGTTTGGATCAAACGAATAACTAAATGAACCAAACTGACCAAAGGCAGGTTTGGTCTGCTCTTTGGCCTTTTGTTCAGTTTCTATTTGTTTGCGTCTTTCCTCAATAGGGAAAGACACTATATTATCGTCGTTATCGTTGTTCACGCTAGGTAATCCTTCCAACTTGGGTGTCGAATATCAAACGGCAAACTCTTACGAATGTTAGCCAACTCGTAGTAACTTGGTTTGTAAGGTTCTCGCCGCGGCCGAATCAAACTACTTCCCTTTTTAAGGTTACATGGGGGACAAGCAGCTACGATGTTCTCCCAGCTAGTCTTACCACCTAAACTGATTGGCATAACATGGTCCATGGTAACTGTACCGGAAGTTACAGAAGTACCGCAATACTGACACTCAAAGTGATCTCGCAGAGTAACATTATACTTGCTGAAACGTGGATACTTCTTTGCTTTTACATAGTCCTTAACCATCATAACAGCAGGTACACGGGTTTCCCAACTTGGGCTACGTACAACCCAATCATCATACCACTCGAGAACATGCACCCGGTCGAGCCAAATATATTTAATGGCTTCCTGCCAGCCCACAGCACTCAGTGGAAGAATGCTGATTGGTGATGCATCTTTATTTAATAACAGCGTGTCCATAACTTTATAACATTTCTATATAACTATTAATATCGTTTCCATTTAATCTGAACCAAGCAGCATCATTTTCATTGTAAAACGTTACTGTACTCTTACCTAAATAATAAGGCCATTCCATGATTTTGTCAAGTGTTATAAGGGCTTTATTGTTGGCTAATTCAGAAATTTTGTATTTGTAATGATCGTACTTTTTTGATAGCAGCGTATTACCAAAAGAAGTAAGCCTTATGCCAGCCGGCCCACCTTCTACTAGGCGATAGTTTGCAAAAATAAGTCGGAGAATTTCGTCTTTGGTGTACTTGGCTTCTTGCCCGTACTTTTTAGACGTATATAGGATTATATCTTTTTCAAGTTCGCTAATTAGTTTAGCGTGAATACTTTCAATCGATATCTGCCTCATTTACAACCTCGCCTTGCGTGAGTTTGACTACCTTAAACCCATCAGTGGAGAAAATCTTGTTCAGGCGTTCAGCAAGGTTAAATGCGTGACCGGGATTACTAAAGGAGACCTTCTTGTATTTTGGGCCGGGATAGCTCACTAATGTATTTAGTGTACGTAGATTTATAGGGGCATCCTTAAAGAATACGCTGTAAATAGCGTCAGCACTCAATACCTGCTCTGCATGGTATGTGTTTTTATTGATTGCCTCTAGCAAAATCTCTGGCTTTGGTCTACTCATATGTGTGTCTCCTGTACACATATATTTATCAAAACCGCTTATAAAAACACCTTTTAATTTTTAAGGTCTATGCTTAGTTTAGCGTTAACTAAGTCATCATGATCTTGAAATGTGAGATATAGTGTCTGATCTTCGTACCAATTTGTCTTGTTATAGTCCATGCATACGTGTGGAATAAAATGATAGCCCCAGTCTTTTGAGCAAATTTTATCTAGTTTTTGCCAAACAGTTTGGGGCAAAGCATACACTGAAGTACGCCACTGATAACGATAAATTTTGTTATATCGTTCTGGACTACTCTTTAAATCCGCCGCCATCTACATTCACCTGCTGTCGTACTGGCTCATTCTTAGTTACAGTTACTCTTTGCGAGGGTACCGCATACAAAATACCTAACAGATACTCAATATCTAAAGTGATGCTTTTAGATCTTGATTTTTGTAGCTTTTCTAAGCGCCAAATTAGTTTTTCAAGTTCTGTCATTGTTACGCTTTTCTTTATTAAGCCTCTTTAGTTGCTGCCTCATTTCCAGCTCAGACTTATACGGCCCTTCATAGCCGTAGCGTAATAGTGTAGTTAGCTTCGGACCGCGGGACTGTTTCCAGCCCTTACCAAAGTTAATGCAATAATATCCTGCTGCATAATATACATCGCTGCCTTCAATTTTTGTGTAAAGAGGAACATCGTCTCGGTAGTCTGGATGGCTTTCATCTAAAGCAAAGGGTGTTTCGTAATCTACTTCGTAACCCTTGATATAGTATGAATCAGGTTTGATAGCAGCTGATGTAATCTGCTTCTTAAAGAGGGTAGAATTACCAAAGTATTCTTCAACTTCATGATCGTCATTGAAGTTTACAAGATCTTTACCTGTGATATAAGTAAATCTTTCTTGTGCATTCTTATTTAGAATACCTAGTTTTTGATTGCCCTGATGTACTAGCCACGCAACATCAGAAATTTGCTGTAACATTGCTTTTGGTGTAGTGTCATTCATAGTGTTTATCCTTGTGTAATATATTTATATCAGTCAAAATTTGGTGGGGATTCAAACCCCTCAACGCGATCAGAGTCTTCGTCGCCTACAGTTATGGATACACCTGTTACGTTCTTGTAGATAAAACTGCGCCAACCGTTTGCATTTAAATCCCAAACACTAATGCTGTCTTCACTGCGCTTCCGCGGTGCCTGACCTTCTGCTAAAGGCTTTGGGCGGTGTTCTTCAGGTATAGCAGACTCTTCTAGTGTGCATTTCATCACCCTAGTTTCGCCATCTTTTTTAGTAAATGTCACAGTCATGGGTCCTACGCGAAGCATATCCTGCAACCATTTACGACCTTCAACTGTGTCAAACGGGTGTTGATTATTAGCTATTTCCATTTTGGTAACTCATCAATTATGATACTATCAATTTCTTTGCCAACAATTTTGTTAGTTACTTCTTCTCTTTTTGGGTCAATCCATGGCGGAAGTTTTGTTCCCGGTGCTGCAAACGGCCTGCGATAAACAATATCTCCGTTGCGTTCAAAAATCCAGGCAATTTCAACTTTGCCATTCTCTAAGATCCAGAACGCTTTTTCTGCTTCAGTATATAATTTATTTTTCTTAAAAGTTGACATTATGCTCATTTAAAACAGAAATATAATACTCTTGACCTTTGTGCATATTTTCTTGAAAATTTTCTGCTGCATTTTCATCTGCACGATCACTTATATATTTGTAGCAAATAAACTCTGTGCCTGTTTCATAACAGGCTTTAGCAATAGCGTAACCTTCCATATCTACAAGATCTGCCCCTAATGCTTCTGCGGGATCCTTTACAAAGTTATCACCGGTGCTTAATGTTAGACCGCCCATACCGCAGATAATAGGACTTGTTAGTTCAATTAGGTCTTTGCCTACTAAACAACCAGATGGAAGTAAGTCACGCTGTGTGAACTGTGTGCATTTATAAATTCCACCATGATTGACATTAATGCCTCCAGCGGTACCAAAGTTAAAAACACGCTCGGGTTTATATCTTTCAATCAATCGAGCTGCAATTATTGCAGCATTGATCTTGCCCACACCTGTAAAAAATACACCTGGCTTATTAACTAAATCAGGTGCTTCACTTTCTAGTGCAATTAAAATTATATTTTTCATTAAACGCTTTCTACCATAGTAACTTTTTTAATACCAGCGTTTAGAATGTCACCAAAGTCTGTTGCATTGTCACTTAGACGCTGTAAATTCCACTTAGAGCAGAACTTCATAAAGTGGATACCAACTTGACTAACTTGAGGCTTGTTTACTGCTTCACGAACTATGCTGCGACATGCTTCTTTAATATCGTCAGGCTGTGCAGTAAGGTCAATGAGTGTACGATTACGTTCGTAATCATCGCGTACACGATGTTCTACTTCTTCGTGATCGACCCAACGCTGTAGCATAAAATTGTTATAATTAAATCCGCCACGTTCGCGATCTTCATATGCTTCGGTAATACCAGTCTTGTTCTTGCTGCCCTTTAGTCGGGCACCAGGAAAGGCACTGAATACATTGTCAGTGGGGTCGCCGCGCACACACTTCTCAAATAGAATGAACGATGGATCGCCTACGTTCTTAGGCTTACCAGTCTTCTTATCAACAACAGGCTTACCAGTCTTAGCATTAACTACACCATCCAGCGACACAATTTCTTCTGTAGTACCATTGTATTGCTTTACATTGTGTGCTAGCAACTGATAGAAGTCACTGTCGGTACTGACAATAATATGATTATCGTCAGGGTGTGTTTGGATCCATGTAGCAATAAGATCGTCCGCTTCAGCATTAGGACAACGGATCACACTACAGTTAGTGCGTTCATTAAAGAACTTAATCATATCGTCGTATGACTCAAAGAACATTTCATCGTCTTCAATTTCACGAGGCGTTCTTTTATTTGCAATAACTTTGCGGTTAGCTTTATAGGGCGGATAAAAGTCCTTACGCCAGCTACGACCTTCTAAGCAGAATACAACGTGATCACCATTAAAATCTCGCCATGCCTTCTTAATGCTATTAAACATGATATGCATTGCCATGCCCACACGCATGTCAATATCCTTGCCACCACCTACGTGCTTGGCTCGCATAAACATGTTCAAACTGTCTACGAGAATATAAGTCGCCATACTAAGTTCCTATTATGCTAGAATTACAATATAAGTATACTAAACTTTTTAGGTTTTGTCAACACATTCTTTAATATACTTTTGAGTTTTTGTTAAATCTAGTACTGGATTGCAGGGTGGTATCTTCCCAAATTTTTGGAAGTATTCCCCTAATAATTTAATTTCAGTAGTTTTACAAAAGCTCGGATGCATGGGAAGATATGCTTGGTAAACCATATCAATTTTGTCCTTACCAAACTTTTCTTTAAATGCCGTACCACAGCCGTACGGGCTCAGTCGATCATTGCGAACTGTACCTTTAAAGTCAGTGCGCCTACCAAGCATACAATTTCTTGTTGTTGCTCGACTTTCACCAATATAAATCACATGTGCATCTAAAAAGTTTGCTGGGCCTGTTGGTGCTTCTTCAAACAGGCCATAAACATAACACCCAGGTTGTGCTTTATCAAATCCCCAATCCTTAGACCAAGACTCGTCAATGTGATGCCATTCTGTAAACTTAGTTAGGTCAGGTTCATCGATAATAATTTGATGTGTGTTAAATGCATCTTTGCCAGACACTTCTGCACATTTGAAAAGACTATATGCAAACATCTCTATCTGCGAGCAGTCCTTAAATATATTATACAGTTGTTCTTCTGATAGCCCGTGATTGCCCGATCCTGCCCTTATATTTCTTGCAAGATTTCTAGCTGCATCGCTCATGATGAAAAATCTTTGAGAATATCTTCTAATCCACTGGACGCAGGTGCAGACGATTTGATTTTTTGGAAATCTCGTTCCAAGTCTATCTTTAAAAACTTTCGATAGTTTTTTAGAATAAAGTCAATCTCGCTCGGCTGCATTTCTGCAATTTTAGAATCAATAACAGGCTGTACAGCCTGCATCAACTGTATTAGTTTAGCCTTGGCTGTTATTTCTACGTTCGACATCGGGTCTAGCACCTGCTGTTCTATCTGACTGTTGTAAACCGTAGTCCTGATCTGCGATTTCATTTGCTAGAATAGTTCTACAAACACCGTTGAACCATTTGTTTACGATGTCCTCATCGCTGCGACCTTCGTATCCGTTTTCTTGCAACATTTTAACAAATTCATCGTTCCAGTCAAGTTCAATATACCCTGCCTGTGCGTTAACAGGATTGATACCCATCTTCAGAACGTTAATGTATGGTTCTTTTCTAATATCAGCAATTTTCTTATCATATGCTGCCTGACTTATTTCTTCACGCTTTAACTTCAAATCAAGTTTTGCAATTTCTGCGTCTTCGTTAGACTCAGCATTGATCTCAGCAAGTTTATCTTCTAGTTCATTGCCTTCGTAATAGTATTCTGCTTCAGCAATGGCTCGTGTCTTACCTGCAAGTCCCCAACTAGCCGGTAGCCAATTGAAAGGAATCAGTCTTTTCTTTTTCATTGTTCCTCCATATACCAAACAACTGAGTTTTCTTCAGATGCTTTGCTTTTTTTATCAAATACAAATAACTGTAATGTAAATCTGATATCTTTTGTAACTTTACATACTTCGTGGGCAGCACCTATGGTGTATTCATCATAACAACAAAGTACGCCTGTATTGATTTCAGGTACTACTTTATGTGATGTTTCACCGTCCCACCATTTGAATTCACCACCGTCAACAGTAGAAAGAAATACAGTTAAGCTAAAAATACAGTGATCTTTATGTTTTGGTATTGAACCGCCCGGTGGTATTTTTTGTACTGCTATATCACAATATTTTAACCAATTTTTATTGTAGCAGGGCAATTGATCGTTATTATAAAGTTCATTAATAATTTCCAATCGATCCTTGCCTACAACATCACAAGTAAAACATTCTGCAATAGTATTATTGTTAGTTGATTCAGCAGGCCAAACATTATAGCTGCTCTTGTCAGTAGGCAACAACTGGGCATAGGGCTTTAAAATATTCAAAGCCCTGTTAGATAATATATTTTTAATCACAATATATTTTTTATTTTCCAATTGCATTTCCATAAATGTGTACATGTACTCTGCTAGTATAGTTGTATCCTCGCTGGATCGCTTCATCGGCGATCATTGCTTCTGTTACTTTGAGGCCTTCCAAAGTGCCACCGACACCCATAATATAAACAGGAAAATTACAACCAGCTTGCCTAAAGCGATCAACATTTTCTTCTACTTCCTTCCAACTAGCTTCGCTGCCATTAACAACAAATTTTAGTTGCCCGCGATCAGACAGTTTAGCATAACTGCCTACTACATCAGGACAAATTGCCCTCTTAGCTTTTTCTCCAGCAGTACTCCATAGCTTAGGACTAATACTCCAGAACCATTCTGAGGTACCATACTCATCAGGAACAATACCACCAAACTCACTGCTAAACAAAAACTTTTCATAGAGCCACTTTTCAAACTCTGCGGTTAGTGGTTGGGTGCCATTTGTCTCAACAGTTACATTGCGAGGTGCATTACCCCTCTTAGCAAATTCGTTGATAATAGAAATCATACCTTCCTGAGACTTTTTCAACATAGGTTCACCACCAGTGAAAACCATATGCGTCCACTGCTTGCTCTTTGGGTGTTGAAACCTACCACCGGGTAGCAATGCGGTGAGATTGTTAACTGTTTCTTCAACAGTCTTATCTGTCATAAGATGTCTGAAACGCTTACTCCATGTATAACTACTGTCGCAGCCTTTTTCAAATACAGGTAGGTCTTCAACGCGATTAATACCGCTAATATCAACTGTTTCGTATGGTAGCTCGTAGGTCTTTGGATCAGTTGGATCCTTTTGTCCAAAGCCATTGCATTGGAGATTGCACATAAAGAAACGTAACCAAAGACTTGGTATACCTACATATGCACCTTCGCCCTGTGCGCTGTAAAATATTTCACTGTACTTGAGGCTTGACATATTTTAGTAACCTTTCGAGCTCGGGACTCATTGCAAAGTTTGTGTAATTAATTTCTTTATTGTGCTTTTTGTGCATTTTTTCGAGCGCATTAAAAACAACAGAATGTACTTCAGAGTTTTCAAAGCCTCGTTCACCTTTTTCTACATCTTCGAGACAATCTACAATAATTAGTTCTAGACCGTATCTGAATAAATCATCAACAGAATCGCAATCGTTGAGAATTGATTTAGCATAAGATATAATTAGAAAATAAATTCTGTCAGTAATAGCAGTTGCTTGAACATCTAGATCATCAGATGATACCGGATCGTCAACAAAGTCTAGTTCTAGTTTATCTTTTTTACTAGGCTTTGCTAAGTCGACAAAAGCGTCAATACACTCAAACACTTCATCCACAGTTACGGGATATCGTTGAGTAACCCATTCGATATCCTTATACTCAGCGATAGCATCGCATACATCGGTAACTTGTACACCGCTTCTATCTAAAACTAAAATGTTTCGAGGTCCTCGGTTTGAAATGGTCATCGATATTTTCCTAGAAGCTTTGGCCCTGCACTTTGGAACTCTAATCCACTCATTGAGCCAATATAGATTTTGTATCGTTCGTTGAATTGCAGATTAACTCTTACTGTATTAAGAGCCACAGTAAGATATTTTCCTTCCACAAAAGTAATAACATCTGCTTCAACGGTTTTACCATTGTCGATACACTCGACAACCGCTGTGCGATCAAACGAGCTGTACATTACTTACAGCCTTTGTTTACGATGTTCATAAACTCTGCACGTACAGCAGGGTCGCTCTTAAAGCAACCACCTAGTTTGCTTGTAACTGTGCTAGAGCCAACATCTTCAACTCCTCTGCTCTTAACGCAATAGTGCTGTGCGTCGATAACTACTGCTACGTTTTCTGTTTCTAGAATGTAGCTTAGTGCGTGATAAACCTGTTCAGTTAGACGTTCTTGAATTTGTGGACGCTTGCTGAAGTACTCGACGATTCGATTGATCTTTGATAGACCAAGCACCTTCTGCTTGGGAATGTAACCCACAGTTGCCTTACCATCGATAACAACAAAGTGGTGTTCGCAGTTGCTTTGCACGTTAACTTCGCGCTCTACAACCATTTCATCGTACTTCATCTTGTTGTCTACTGTTGTGCATTTTGGAAATGCGTCATAGTCGAGACCCCAAAAGATTTCATTAACGTACATCTTAGCAACACGCTTTGGCGTTTCAATAAGACTATCATCTGACAAGTCTAGTCCCATAGCTTCCATAATTTTTGTAAAGTGATGCTCGATGATTTCGATCTTGTCTTTGCGATCGACACCGTTATCTACTGTGGGGGTTTCAACACCCATCTTAACTAGGTGTTCGTGAACGCGACGTCCTAGATCAGGGTCGCACTTAGTTTTATTGAATGACATATATTGCTCCTTCCTTACACGGATATAATTTAAGTTTGCTACCGTTGTGTAGCATAATTATTTATCGAACTGCTGTTGCAGTATCTCAATTTCTCGCTTAATTTTTAGTTTTTCTTTTTTCATAGTTTCTAAAACAAGATTGTCTTCATAGTTTTTATACGATTCTTGTATTTTGTTGTCTAGCTGCCTGTGCTTTTCTTTTAGCGAGTAAAGTAATCTTTCAGCACGACTGTTAACCATGTTATTTCCTTTTCCACCAATCTTCCCACGGGAACACAAACCATTGTTCATCTACACTTCTAGAAATTTCTCTACCAGTGTAATCTATCTTAACTTTTGATTCAATATTTTCAATCGCTACTGCAACATAAAAGTCAACAACCTCTTCAGCGCGAATTATTTCAATCATTTGCGAAAGAGTTTTGCCTGAATCGCAGATGTCATCTACAAGCAAAATTGTACGACCCCAGTACTGGTCTAGGATAGCAACTAATGATTGAATATCTTTTTCTTCCCCGTCCCGGGTTTGCCAAACAACAGGTACAAACGGTACATCAAAATAATTGCTTAGTTTGATACCAAAGTCGGCGCCGCCACGCATGGGCGCAATAATAACTTCTGGGACAACTCCGTCTTTGGCTATTTGCCGAACAACTTCACTATAATAGTTGTTCATTTCTTCGTGTGTTATATATTCGTATTTGATCATAATATATAATAACTTATTTTGTGCTCAAAGTCAATTACTTTTTGCGTTTCTTTTCCCATGCTACTGCATGAGCAACGATATCTTCTAAGGTATAGATTGGCTCCCAACCTAGTACTTCTTTGGCTTTTGTAATGTCAGCCCAAGTCTTTGCAGGATCACCCTGTCTTGCATTTTCTAAAAACACACTAATAGTTTTGCCAGTTTCTTTTTCTACTGCGCTGATAACTTCTTTAACTGAAAAGGGCTTGCCTGCACCAAGATTAAATGCTGCACTTTCGTTGCCGTCATCTAGGTAGTTCATTGCATTGATGTGCGCCCTAGCAATATCATATACGTGGGTATAATCTCTCTCTGCTGTACCGTCTTTGGTTGGATAGTCAGTACCAAAAATTGCAACTGTTTCGTCTGCAAGAGCTCGCTGCACTAGGATAGGAACCAAATGTCCTGGAGGATCCTGTGTATAACCGCACTGACCTTCTGGATCTGCACCTGCTGCGTTAAAATATCTTAATGAAACAAATTTCATATTATGATATGCTTTTTCGTAGTCTTTGAGAATCATCTCAATCATAGTCTTACTACGGGCATATGGACTAATAGGTGACATCACGTCTGTTTCTTTGTTTGCTACATTACTAGTCCCACCATAGATTGAGCTAGAGCTGCTGAAAATAAAGTTCTTAACTCCTGCTGCTACTGCATGGTTAAGTAGATTAATTGTATTTGCAACGTTATTAGTATAGTAGCCTGCAGGATCAGCAAAACTTTCAAACACTTGATGTGTTGCAGCAAGATGAATAATAGTGTCTGGTTTAGTTAGTTGCAGAATGCCCTTAACTTGGTGGTTATCAATATCGAACGGATACTGATGAACTCCGGGAATTTCGCATTTCTTTCTATCAACATTAATAACATTGTGTCCTGCTTGAACTAGCAGCCTACAAGTAAGATTACCGATGAAGCCGCTGCCTCCGGTTACTAATACTGTTTTTGGTTCTCGTTCAATTTTTTTCATGATATGTGTTTCCTAATTGTGTCGTATAAAACTTTGCCACTGAAGTAATTTTGTTGTAGTATGTGTACTTGTGCTTCTAATCTTTGTAGCTCTGTATCATATAAGTCCATGTGCCGCTGGATAACGTGAATCAGTTGCGAACGATGTGCTTCGTATGCTTCATATGATTCGGTCCAAGCACTTGGGTATTTGAATTCTTTTAATGCCATTTCAGTATAGCTGAGGCGATCAGGTACTAGGGGTATTGCGCCAACTGCCGCACCCTCGTACCAACTGATGCCCAATGTTTCTTGTAGATTGGCGCTGAATACCATTTTAGCCTCTCCCAATAGGTCATGATATTCCTGCTTGGTTAAGTTTCTTTCTTGGCATACAACGAATTCGTATTGTGGTAGATGCTTGGCTAAATCCTTAAAGATATCTAGCTGTTTTTCGGGCGCGATACGATGCGGGAACAATATTAGATTGCGCTTATTTTTATTTTTTTGGCCATACATCATATGCTCTAAATATTCCATAGGCCAACCGCACCGAACTATTTTTCCTTCTTGAGCATATCTATGACGAACAGTTTCGGGATCTATTCCTAATAAGTTTAGACTAAACAAATCAATATGAAAGTCTGTGGCAAAATAGTTATGATCGATAGCATAAAACAAAGCCTTTTCAGTATGTCTTACCCACGGTGCTTTACCAATTAGTCTGCCTAAGAAGTCTGCAGGATCGTAACTACCAGCATGCCACATGCCACCAATCATAATTTTAATACCCAACAACTCTGCCATATATTTTAGTTGTAGAATTGTTGGATTCCATGCGTCAGTATATAGGAAATAGTCACCGTCTTTGATTTTACCAGCAGCAAACATCTGCGAAATAGTTTTTAGCTGTTCGCTTTTCCAATAATTTGTGCCACTAAAATTTAAAAATGCGCCTGGGGTTGTATCCTGCGGTGCATCACTTGGACCTTCAATTACTTCAACAGGAAGCCCTGCCATCAGCATTTGTGATGGCAGGAACTGCTTCCATTGTTTGGTATATCTAGTCTCTACCGGTTCTAGTTCAACTATATAAACTGTCATGTGTTATTTTCTATTACCAAAAAGTTGCAAAAGACTTAGGAAAAGATTAATAAAGTCCAAGTACAGAGTCAATGCGCCAGTGACTTCTGCATTACCTCTGTTATCAAACATAACCATTTCTCTAATCTTTTGTGTGTCATAGGCAGTTAAACCTAAGAAAATAATTACAGCAAGAGCACTAATTACCATCTGCATGAGTGTACTACCAATAAAGATATTAATAATACTTGCAATGATGATTCCAATTAGTCCTACAAACATAAATGAACCAACACTGGTTAGATCCTTTTTAGTTGTATAGCCATATAATGTCATTGCTAGGAACAAACACGCTGCTCCTAAAAATGCCTGTACAATACTTAGTGCAGTATAGACCGCAAAAATAGTAGCAAAGCTCAGCCCCATTAGTGCAGCAAAACCATGCAGCATTAGTTGTGCTGTTTGCTTTGATGCTGTGGGCATCTTAAATGAAATAAAGAATACCGCAACTAGTGGAGCAAAAATAACAATCCACTTAGTAATTCCTGTAAAGAAAAACTGTAGTAACTCTGGACTATTACCAACAAAGTAGCTCACTAACATCGAGGTAACTACAGCTAGAAACATGTTTTGATAAACACGAGTCATAGCCTCGTTCACTCTTGCAGTATCCATCCTTAATGATTCTTTATAAAACATTTTTTTATCCTAACAATAGACAATAGTTACATTGCATTCTTTTTATCTTGAATCTCAGCACGACGAACCTTAGTTAGCTTACCAAGTTCGCCAAGAGCCTTACGGGCGCGAGCAGCCGCAGCCTTTACACCCTTAACTTCAAATGCTTCAGATTCCTTTAGGTATTCTTCAACTACTGCCTTAATTTTTAGATGTGTTTCAGTCATGTGTTTCTCCTATTATCTAAAATATGTTGGACCGTCTACTTGCCAATCATCGGACGGCTTTGGAAAGTCAATTTCGCAGCCGTTTTCATTATCTTCGGCTACAGAAATTTTTAGCCAGCGATTAGGATACTTTTTCGTAATCGTCTGTGCTAAATCTTCTGCGATCATCTCGCAACTCTTATGATTCAGCTCAAGTACACCTTCACTGTACTGACGTTCTAGCCAACGCTTGAACTGAATGAATTCAATATCTCTGTCATCGTGGAATACTTCAATCCAGACTTTAAAATGGAAAATGTGCCTGTGCGGCACACCTAGAAAACTTACATCGTCCCAGCCGCCAGTGGCTAGCTTAGGATTAGTATCGGCGCCGGGGTACATGTGAACGCCTTCTTTTTGAAATGTAACCCAAATAGTTTTCATTCTTTGTCCTTAGTATTTTCTTTTGCTCGTCTTAGTAGCTCTTCATGAATTTCATGATCGTAGTATTTGCCTGTTTCTTTTCTTAAGCGATTGCGTTCTGAAATGTATTTGTTTGATTCCCAAATAAACCAAGCAAGGACAGAAAAGAAAATAATAGCTGCAACAACTACCAAACCATTAATAAAAACTTCAATCATTTCTTAAACTCCTTTTCTATCTGCTCTAGTTCTTCGGGAAACTTAGCGCCACATTTTCTAACAAATTTAATAAATTTGAAAAAAACTTCTTGCAGATCTTCCTCTGTATCTAGGCTTTCAATCTCTATAGTTGTGGTAACAATAACTCCATCATCGTCGCATTCTAATTTTATATTCATATATTTTGTGGATAGAAGTTTAACTAATCACTTCATCCTTAGTGTATTTAGACCAATCTGTAAATTGATCCCTGTTTTGTAGGCTATGTAGGCTATGACACCACACACCCGGATTAGATTCTTTAAATCCCTTGTCATCAATTTTGATTGTAGCGTTGTAATTGAATAGTCGAATGTGCGGCATTTTAACGCTGATCATAGGAATAAAGTTATCGTATTCACACCAACCACCGTCATGGAACCATGGATGCTTTGCAAATTTTACATCAAAATCTAGTGTAACCCAAATACCGTCTTTGAGAAGATCGATAACTAACGTATTCCACTGGTCCCACTCAACATCAGTTGCTGGATCAAAACTTTGATTAGCACCTAGATAAATGTGTGGACATTTATTGTTTAGCGCCCGAGTCAAAATTTCTTCTTTGGATTGTAATCCTACTACAAACAAAGTCCTTTGTCCGTAGGCTGGCGTATGTTCTACTTCAGTTCCAATAAAGAACTTAGTAGTCTCATTATGTCCGTCTCTATTCTTCATCAAATCCTCCCATCATGGCCGGATCAAGCATTTCTTCTTCTCTGCTAACAGTCTCATCATGCACAGCAGTTGATGTTTCTTCAAAGAAGCTAGTATCGAGATGTGTTTCAGTAGCATAGCTACCAAAGCTAATCTCTTCTAAGAACTTGCTGTACTTGTCAATAAGTTCATATGGATTAGGACATGCAGGGTCGAGTACTTCTTGTACAAAGCTATCAAAATAAACAACACTATAGGGAATATACGGACTAAACTCGTTTGTTCCCTTGTTTGTTTTGTCGTGAATCCAATCGCTGTAATGTACATTAGCACGATACTTTTCCATATCAGCTAAACGATTAGCTTCTTGAACAGCGGTGATATGATTGTATACGCTGTGAGCCATATAGTATAGATAACTCTGTGTGTCCCAGCTTGTGCTATCTTTGGTTTTTGCCTTGTCGTTACGATCCAAATCGCCTTCTTCCATGCAACAGATATCACCTGCTACAAGACGTTCCATGATTGGGCCATTGAACGGCATCGGAAGTGTGCTACCCTTTAATTTCTGATTATCAAACGCACGGTTCATAAAGTAACCAAACCGCTTAGGCGAGAAATAATTGTAGCTGTAGCACTGGCCATATGCTGTGTTTACAAACGGACTAGCAGCATCAAAACTAATAGTAATGTTAGGACTATCATGTTTACGTAGCATACGCTGAATGCTAGTTAAGTAACACGCCCAGTTCAGTTTACCTGTACCAAGGAAGTGAATCCAACCCTTGCCTTCCAGTAGTCCGTCTTCGCGTAGTTTGAGAATACGCTTTAGCGCAATGGGCATATTACGCATGTTGATACCTGCAAATGCATAACCTTCTAGCGTACGATCTGCATCACCATATGCACTAGCTACAAACTTAGGATCACTGAAGTGCTTGACTGATTCATACCAGTCATCTGCGCTCTTTTGATCTGTACCTGAAAGAACATTTAGAAACTTGGTCTTACCTGGCACACGATTGCGTACAAAGTAATCTAGGTTTAACAAACTGATATCAATAGTGTCCTGAATCTTTGTAAGACCAGTTTTCTTATTGTAAGGAGGAACAGCAGCAAAGCCTGGAATATCCAACGTCATTGCCCAATCCGCAGTATGTTCCAACCAGCGAAGAATCTTTTCACAAAGGTCTATTCGACTAGGATCATTTGGATCTTTTGCATTGGTCCAATCTAGTTTTAAAACACCACTAGCTACCTGAAAACCACCTGAGTCTCCTAAGATAGTTGTGTAGCTACGATCACGCAACTGAACCATTGGTTCTTCAGAATCACTTCTCGCAGGATCTAAGTGTGCGTGACCTGCTGAATATAGCCCATATGGATAGTGATAATATGACATGTCTTTCTTAAGAAAGTCTAGCCCCGCATTACCCATCTCGAATCCAGCTGGAGTACGCCACTCGCTAGGATTAGCTAGTGTTTTTTGTAACTGCTTAGTGTAGAAACTGCTGATAGCAGGCAGATATACCGCATAATCACTTTGACGCTTACCTAAGTCTCTCATGTTAACCCTTTGCTGGGAGAAGATATGTGTACTCGCCCAAGCCACTTAGTACTTTAATTTGTAGCAAGCCCTTGTTGTTAATGCTTAGTACAATGTTTGCGCTATCACCAAGGCGTAGGATCTTTAGTACAATGTCTAGAGGCCAGCGGAACTCGTGAGTAATGTCGCCGTCAACACCTTCAGCAATAAGGATCTTAGTACGGTCACTTACACCGTCACCAATGTGGAAGTATAGCTTACCGTCCTTAGTCTTTGGTGCAAAGTTAGCTTCATATGCACCCAGTACGCTGTTAAAGTAGCCTAGATCTTTAAGGTTCTTTGCAGTTGGGATAATGTTAACATCAAACTCTGCGCCCTTAAACTTAATTTCTTTTAGCTGCTGATTTACAACATCAGCAAGCATAAAGCGATAGTGTGCGTCAGTACCGTCTGCTGCAACAAATTCTACTTCGACAGGAACTTCCTCGCCGTTCCTATTTTGTGTAGTAACTGCTACTGTTGCGCTCTCATCGTCGAAGCCAGGATATTGTAGATAACCTTGCAATACTCCCATACGACTTAGTCCAACTGTAGCATCAACAAAGTCTGGTACAGGATTTGTAGTCTTGCCCTTAAAGATAACTGTCTTTTCCGTATCAACAGTTTCAACAGATGTTTCTTCCATTGTACCTGAGATCTTTACCATCTCAAAAATACCCAAACTATGAGTGTGCTTTAGCACATCCTTTAGTGTGTCTTTGATGTAATTGTTCTTAGCCATGTTTATTCGCGCTCCATCGATGATGCTTCTTTAATTAGTTCCACAAGCTCTTCAATTGAATTACAGGTAATCTTTGCTGTAGCCCAATCATCCTTTTTATTCCGTCCGCCAATTTCTAACATGAAGCCATTATCGTACATGTTAACGGTAAAGTTGTCGTTTACCTTAGCAAGTTTGTCAGAAATTTTAGTTACTTTTGCCATTATGATTCTCCTAGATTTTGTTTAGTATACATTAATATTTAGATCTGTCAAGTGAAATCATACACTTTTCTTTGACTAAAAATCAAAAAACTCACCAAATGCTTCACTTTCTTTAGTCCTATCTAAGTCCCATCCCATTTGTCCTAGTACGTTTTGTATTTTTTTATCTAACACAGCCGTTTCCATTTCTACTTCATCAAACGGAAGTTCTTTGAACCATTGTGGTAGATTAATTTCATCTGTGGGATATGCAATACTCTTGTAGCCCATTGGATTGCTTTTAAGTCTACAGACAATTACTTTAGCACCATCCATAATGGTTGTGCTATATGCGTCACTGTTTGCTTTTTTAAGTTGGTTCCAATTGATACTTGCTCTAACGTGACCTGGGATAGTCCCATCGTCACTCTCATCTGCAAGTTCTCTGAGTCGCTGTAGGCGAATGTTCTTCTCATTCGCTTGCTTCTTTTCAATCATCTTGGTATACTGTGTGAGGTTGTTCACACGTTTAGGCATACCTTTCTTCCAAGGCTCGATGCTTTGGAATTCCTTTTTAAACTGTTTGATATAGTCAATGACTTCTTTTTCGCCCTTACCGCTGAGGGCGTCAAACAAGATTCTTTCGAGAAAGTCCTGCACGAACTCCGGCGTATCACTGCGTTTGATTTCCATACCCATAACTTTGAGCTTGCCACCTTCGGGTTGGTATCCTTCGATATCCCAACAGTTGATTGCATAACGCTTCTTAGTAATGAATAGTCCAGCTCGTCCAACTACTTCTCGTCCTGCTTTTAGTACTTCACCGGCACTCAACGGAACATTAAAATCTTGTTTTAAAAATTCTGGGAATGTGTCGCTTACTGTATCACTAATATGATCGTATAGTTTTACAGCACTTTCTAGATCTAATTCGGTATCCTTTGGTAGTGCAGGAGTCGCTGTAAAATACACCGAGTCCGTATCACCATAAATGATGCAAGGCCCTAAGTGATCATATTCTCCGGTAAGCAGCTCGTTTGTTTTAGCAGCCATATGCCTTGTAATACGTCTGCCGGTTAGTGTAGTTGACTGCCCAATTCGCTTATCGAAAAAGCGACATCCAGGATTTAGAATAGCGCCGTACAAGCTGTTCAAGTTAATCTTCTTAACTAACTGTCGCTTATCCCAATAAGCCTTTTCTTCTGGCGTAGTTGCTTCTTTCTTTTTCTTTTGCAGATCCTTACGCTCGCTGTACCAGCGTTCAAGTAGACCCGGAACAATACCCTGCACATCTGTTTTAAAGATAGTACCGTTTGCACTGATGTTCCACGGCTGACCACTTTTAAATACTAGATTATAGATATCTGCTCCGGTACATTCTAGGCGTTCACCGCCTTCAAGTTCTAGTACCAACAAGTGATTAATATCTTTGTTAATTACATATTCAAATTCGTTTGTGCCAAATTTACCTGACCATGCATCAGCGAAACTCATTTTTTGCAAACGCATTTTACTTTGAATTTCTTCATCAGTGTATAAGGGCTTAATTTGTCCTACGATAGTTTCAGGCGCCATGTTAAGTGCGCGGAATACTGATGGATATAGCGAGTTAATGTCCATACTGCCTACCCACTCGTGATATCCTTTCTTTGGAAAGGCTACATAAGCACCTGCTGCCTGCGTGTCAGCGTTATCACTGCTACGAATTCTGTCAGGTACAACAAAGCCTCGTCGATGTGCTTCGTTAATAATAGCCTGTTCTGTAGTTGCTACAGCGCCCATTGTTGTAGGCAGCAGCACAGTATTATCGTGTGCAATTGTGTTTGCTAGATCGATGAACTGTAACTTTTTATCTAACTTGTTAAGTAGTAAAGTATCTTGAATGTTATAATCTAAAAACTTTTTAAAATCGTGATTATATAAACGATCTAAGCTACCTTCATATGCAACCTTACGTTCACCGATCTCCATCTCACCGATGTAATCTAGCCGATAACTATGCCGCTCTTCGTAATTGTACTTGCGATACAGTTGCATGTAGTCTAAGTGTACACGACCAATTAGGTCATAGGTCTGACGTTCGCTACCAAATGCTTCATACATTCTTTCTTTTGGCAATTGGTCCCAAAGACATAAACGCCTTGTATCGTTTCGACTTAATACCTTAACAATTCTATTAATTGTGTAAGGAATATCGTAACCTTCGCTGTTCCAACCGCTTAGGATGTCTGCATCTTCGATCAACGATAAAAATACTTCGAGCATTTCTTTTTCAGTTTGAAAAAGCATAACCTCAGGTATATCTTTAGCAATATTCTGGGCCTGATCCCAACTAAGAGTTTTAGGAGGAACTGCTAAACAGATCATTGCTTCAAGCCATTGTAGATACACACCGATAGCAGTAATCGGCATGAATGCATCATCGGGACTTGCATAGCCCCTCTGCGGATCAAAGTCTACCTCAATGTCGAAAAATGCTGTTTGAAGTTTAGGAGGCTCAACACCATTGTAGTGTTTTGCAATTGTCTTATTAAGAGGCTTGATATCGCTTTCAAATGTTCTGTTTGAACTATTGATTGCGACATTCTTACGAAAGTCCTTAAATGACTTGCACCTTAGTTCGGTAACAGGCTCGCCGTAAATACTGCGACGACTGCCTTTTGGATCTGCAACATAAAAATTATATTCGGGGCGATGTTCTACTAGTATTCGTTTACCATTAACACGCTCTGCAACATAGACCAAGTCTTTGTTTTTGTCGTAGAAGGCATCTACATAACTCATTAATCAATTACTCCAAGCATCATTTCTGGCTGACGCAACACCTAATTAAAATACTATTCTAACAAACTTTTGACAAAATGTCAATCGAATTAAAGCGTCTTACCGACAGCCTCTAGAATAGTTTCAAGCTCATCAAACTTATCACGCTCATCACCTAGTGATGCCTTGTGTGCTACCTTAATTGCCTTTGTAAGTGTGGCAGGCTTCAAATCCATTTCTTCAGCAATCGCTTTAACAGTATCGCGAAGACCATCCTTAAGAGTATCGATCTCATAGGTTACCTGCATACCTTCTTCAATTAGCCGCTTGAGGCGAGCCTTTTCTTCTTCGTTAAATGTACGATTGAACGCCATAATAAATCCTCATGTGTTTTGTGTGTTAATATTTATTTTTATGTCGTTCATTATAGCAGGTTTCTGGCTTTTGTCAACTTCTATGTAATAAGAAGTTTTGAAACCGGGCATTTGATCAAAACTGATTTGTTCGAGGATACGACGATCTTTGATTTGGTTACCTTGTTCATCATACGCAACAAATTGGTTGCCAATGAAATGAACTTCAACTCTCATTGTTTAGAAAATTTCTTCCCAGTCAATTGAACCAATTGCGTCATCATTATCGGCTGAAGCAGCAACAGCAAGCGTATAAGTTATTGCTGTATTTGATAAACCATTTCTTTCTAATTGGTAATCAAAATCGCCAGCTGATAGATCAATAGTTTGACCGCTCTGGTTGTTGATACCAACGTAGCCAGTGGTTAGTGTATGACCGCCACTCATAGTATTAGCTGTAATATTATATGCAACATGCTCGCCTGCATCTTCTGCCCATGTGCCACCTGTGATAGTTGCATTAGCAACTAATTTGTACTGCATCTTACCGTTGTTAGCAACACCTAACATACTGATGTTTTTAATAACCGCAATCGCATCCAGTGAAGAATCTTTGAGCTTGATTGATACTAAGGGATAGAATGTGCCTGCTGTGGGCAGATTCATAATAGCAGTAACTGGTCTACCTACGGCTCGTTGTCTACCTCGTAGCTGATAACCACCTTCGCTGATAACAGTAGAACAAATCATTTTCATTGAACTACTAGCAACGGTGTTACCAGTATTTTCAATTTGATATCTAATAGGCAAACATGCTGTGGTCATATAAACACTATCTAAATTATTAGCATGTGCAAACGCATGGCATAGTATGTAGTCACCATTTATAACAAAACCTGTGCGTACAATACCAACACCAAGCCATTCAATGTCCATAAAGAAGATCTGTGCTTTGGTAGTATCTAAGGTTATGCCACTAGCTGTGGTACCATCAAGTTTATCAATATTCCAATCGCTTTGTTCTATAATAGTTTCCTGCACAGATCCATTGACGTATGAACGCTTTACAAAACAATTTACACCATCGATATTTGCAAAATACAAACCGTTATAGTCATTAAAGTATCCTGCTCGTTGCGTAAGATTAGTCTGTCCTTCATCCATAACAAACGTGATTAGTGTTTGTAAACTTTTTCCTGGCTGGTATGCAAACACACGAAGTGTTTCTCTGGTTACTTTACAACCATTATCAGTACCTACAATTAACTGCGTACTACTTTCGTTTGGTAGGTAGTTTACACTACTGCCTGTACCAGTTATAGCTGTAGCAAAAAGATCGTCCCTTTTTGTATAACGTTGTTGTGCATCAAATAGTGTTAATGGTGTTGCTACTCGAAGTCTACCAAATGCGTCACGACCTCCGTCGTTGGTAGCTTTGGCAGATGATGTCGTTACCCTAATAATTGGCTGTCCGGCAGCATTATATTCCATTGCATTCGACAAATCTCTAAGATGATTTGGACCACCGGGAGGTAGCATGGATGGATGATTATATGACATATATTTTATACCTAAAAAAATAGTAGTAGCAATACTGCTACTACTATTTATCTAATTTTAGAGTTTAAAACTTATGCTACCTTAATGCGATTTACCATAGTTTCCTTGCCCCCGCTGTACTTACTCACAGCCTGACTTTTTACATATGCAGTAATTTTTAAATCATCGCCAGGTTCAGCGATTCTTCCAGTATTAAAGAACTTTACAATATTCTTGTTTGACTCCGAACAAGTAAACAAAAAGCTCATAGTAGACGAAATTTCACGAACATGCTCAACCTTAAGCACAAAGTCGCTGCGCTTGTTTAACGTACCAACATATTCGCTGTTTTCTGCAAGTTCTGCTTCTCGGCTTGCCCAGCTGTCTGCTTCTAGTTTGCGGTTATAAACATTTGGGAGGCTTGCTGCGATACCCAGTTTGTCCTTACCTACACGCTCAATACCAACAAATTTTAGTACGTTAGTTTCAAAATCAGTTAGTGTTCGCTCAAACGCTTTGAAGCTCAGCCCTCGTAGATAATCAATAATTGTATCTGCAAGAGCATAGTCCTCATCACTTAATTCAACCTTTTCGTTGTTGAGAAAATGGTTGTACAAAATAGTGCTGTTGGGCAACTTAGGCTTTTCACCCTCCGCTACATTTTGGAAAGAATCTCGTTTGATAAATCCCTGTGCATTAAAAATAGCACAGGCAGCGGCCACAACTTCCTTAGTAGGAAAATCAATTTCTGCACTCATGTTTTTCTCTCTTACTTAGTGATGATGTTGTAAATTTCTTCCCAAGTCTTTACTACAGTAGCAGAACCTTTATAATCTAAATTATGTCCATGCTCAACTAGCAAAGTCTTGAAGCCACACCGTATACCGGCATCAGCATTTTCAGGCTTGTCTTCGATCCAATAGTTGCCTTTGTAAATTCTACCAAGACGCTCTAGTTCCTGGTCCTTGTCTGCACCAGTATCTAAACAGATCACGTCAATAAAAATATCACCAAACAGTTTCTTAAGATTTCGTATACGCAATTCTCGAGCATAAACATCTTTGCTCAAAGAAGTAACTGCTAGGAATTTGTATTTGTGCTTTTCTGCCAGTAACCTTACATATTGCTGTGCATCTCGTACCGGGGGCAAGAATCCAATAGCAGCAGATTCATTGAATAACCGAACCAACTTATGACCTTCGTTATTGGAGATACCATAACGCTCGCCGATCTTGTACATCAGCTTGTAACCTTCAACAGGCGTATAACCGTGATGCTCCATCCATACTGAGAACCCTTCTTCCCAGTCTAGCATTACTCCGTCGATGTCTGTAAGGATAACCTTTTTCTTAAAGAATAACAAACCAAACTCCCTAACTTATATTATTATTTTAGCATCATTAGTCAAAATGTCAAGCATATTTAGGTATGTTCTACAATTTCAATACCAGCAGATTCGATTGCACTCATACAAACGGGACAAGGTTTAGCCAATGCAGGTCGCCCCTTTTTGTCCCAACGCGACACAAAAATTTTGTGTGCCCTAGTAAGATCCTTACACTTTACAATAGCGTGGATCTCTGCATGGAGAAACTGTTTATCCGGCATACCTGCTTTTGCAGCGTGTAGTGCCTGAAGAGGATGCGTCTTAATATAACTGTTCTGCCCAACAGAAATAACTTTACCACGTTTGTCGTAAATGACCGCAGTAAGAGCCTGTCTAGTAGTGGACATCGGATATAGTTTTCCCTAACACCTACTTGTATATAATAACATCTTTAGAGCTTTTGTCAACCATTCCGTTAACTTTAGAAATACACTAGAAAAAGGGTTAAATAAGTGTATGAAAATGAGTCCCAGTCTTCTCAGCTATCCTATATTTCCTGATTGGGTTTTTGAGGGTGAATTACAATTAGATAATACTGTAGCTGATGCAATATTAAAAGAAGTCCAAGCTAATAGAACATCACAGTATGTTCATACCACAAATTTTGGTTGGATCACTAATAAAAATATTACCCTAGGAAAAAACATTGCCAAGTTAAATTCTTTAATTGGTAATTTGTTTGTGGAAAATGCAGGTCCTCATTTTAGAATTAAAAAAGAAGATTGGACAGATATTGAAATTTGTGAGACATGGACAATGGGAATTAGACCCGGCCATAACTTCCCACAATCGGTACATAGACATCGCTGGTATCATTCAGTGCTTTTTCTAAAAGCAAATGAGAACAGTACTAATTTATACTTTGATCAGTACGGACCTAAGCTGTATTCTTGTCCGCCTAGAGTTCAGAGCAGTGAACATTTTGTTACCGCAAAAACAAATAAAATTGTTTATTTCCCAGCCCACATACCATGGGGCATCACAACAAATAGTTCAGATCAAGATTGTATAATCTGCTGTAATAGTTTTGTTATAAAACAATAAAAAGAAAGGGGCATTTCTGCCCCTTTCCTAACTCCCCATCCCGAGAAGTATTATACTACATACTTGTAATGTACAGTTGCTACTAAGCTACCTGCACTTACAACAGATGCTGTTGTGCCATCGCTCTGCTTGAACTGTACAACAACACCTGCATTCTTTGTAAGTGTTGTATCGCCGTCTAGCTCAATGATATATGTACCGGCTGTACCTGCATCAGCATCATCAGCTGCTACTAGTGTGCTACCACTACCACCATTTTCCTTAACTAGGATGTGGTTGAAGCTGCCACCGCTGAATGCTGTACCAACTTTGATAACAATCTTGTCAACATAGTATGTTCTAGCTGATACGTTTGGTACGGTACCAATTGTAAAGCTGCTTGCGCTGCTGTTAGCAGTAAATGTACCACGTAGTAATAGGCCATCACCACCGTTATTAGCAATGTAATCAACTACCGCTGCTGATGTTGGGATTGTAGTATCATTATCATTGTTAACAATGCCATCGGCTTCGTTAACAAACTTAGTGATTGTGATACCGTTACCAGTGTCAGTTAAGCTACCAAATGCAACATCACCAGTTACACCAACGTTGCTGCTGAATGTACCGTTAACGGCTGTTAGATCACCTAATGTTATATCTTCTGTACCTAGGCTCCATGTATTAGCAGGTGTATAAACAATCTGCTTCATGCTGCCACCAACGTTAGCTTCAAAGCCTACGTTAGCACCAGTTGTACCATTGCTGTTTACACGGAAGATTGCATCAGCTGTTTGAAC
>JACCDW011798341.1_pt1 | contig 29592 bp, 27 predicted proteins | sample 7449781 | NCBI WGS metagenome assembly JACCDW01 (sample SAMN15323449, study PRJNA562643) | freshwater metagenome | isolation source: river surface water | place: USA:Blue River Watershed | collected 2017-08-18
AGGGGAAATCAATGAATAAGGCCCAGTTCATCGCTGCGTTGGCCCCACACTTCAACGGCAGCAAGAAGGAAGCAGCTCACGCTGTAGATATCGTTTTCGACACAATCGTTCGCAACATGTCAGCTGGAAACGATGTCATGATTAATGACTTCGGTAAGTTCAAGAAGGTTGATCGCAAGGCACGTATGGGACGTAACCCATTCACAGGCGAGACAATCAAGATCAAGGCATCAAAGAAGGCTCGCTTCCTCCCTGCAAAGGCTCTTAAAGAGGTCATTGCTGGCGATCGCAAGCTTGGTCCAGCTCCAAAGCCAGAACCAAAGCCAGTTGCAAAGCCAGTAGCTAAGCCTGCTGCAAAGAAGCCTGCTAAGAAGGCTGCTGCTAAGAAGGTTGCTAAGAAGGCTCCTGCAAAGAAGAAGCCTGCTGCAAAGAAGCCTGCAGCTAAGAAGGTTGTAAAGAAGACAGCTAAGAAGAAGTAATTTCTTCTTAAAGTTTGTAGAGATGGAGTCGGCGAAAGCCGGCTCCATTTCTCTTTTTCGCGATTAGAATTGAGATATGTCTGAATTCAAGGTGAAGTACGACCCTCCTCAGGGTTATCCACTTGGTACCAATGCCACCTTTAAATTCTGGACGAAGATTCTCATTCCAGTTCTACGTGCATGCATGAAGCGCGAATGGAGTGGGGGAGAGAACATCCCTGCCTCAGGACGTGTCATCGTCGCCTCAAACCACCTCTCCTATCTTGACGTATTGGTCCTTACGCACTTTCTCTATAAGAATGGTCGTGCACCCCGTTATTTAGGAAAATCTGGTGTCTTTAAAGTTCCCGTGGTTGGGCGAGTCATTCTTGCTGCGGGACAAATTCCGGTTGAACGTGAGACCGGAGATGCTCGCAAGGCGGTAGATCACGCAAAGATTCTCTTAGAGAAGGGTCATCTCTTAGGTGTATACCCTGAAGGAACCCTTACACGCGATGATGATCTCTGGCCGATGGTTGCCAAGACAGGGTGCGCACGACTAGCACTTCTGACGGATACTCCAGTGATTCCGATTGTGCAGTGGGGATCTCAGAAAGTCATCCCTCGATATACAAATAGGATCAAAATTTTTCCGCGACAGACCATTCAGATGCGTGCTGGAAAACCTGTTGACCTCTCTCGCTGGAAGGGCAAGCATGAAGATCCGCAGGCACTCATTGAGGCAACTGCAGAGATCATGCGCGTCATCACAGAAATGCTAGAAGAGATTCGTGGAGAAAAACGCCCGGCAGTGATCTTTGATCCACATACATCAACACTGCCTCGTACAGGCAACTTTAAGAAGCAGAAAAAGGCAAAGTAATGTCGCATCGTGTAACGGTATTTGGAGCAGGCGCCTGGGGTACAACAATGGCGCAGGTTCTCCATGATGCCGGCAATGACGTACTTCTGTGGGGTCGAAGCGATGAGGTTGTCGATGAGATCAACACTTCACATACAAATGAGAAATACCTTGATGGCCATACTCTGCCTACAGAGCTGAAGGCAACTTCAAATATCACAGAGGCTTTCGCACACACTCACATTTATGTCTTGGCAATTCCCGCACAGCAGCTACGTCCGATGCTTGCAGAATGGAAGCCGCTAATAAACCCAGATGCAGTAGTTGTCAGCACGCTTAAGGGTATTGAGATCAGCACACAGATGCGCATGTCTGAGATTATTGAACAGATGTGGGGAGTGACTAAAGTCGGCGTCATCACTGGTCCAAACCTTGCTGATGAACTCGTATTGCGACAACCAGCAGGCGCGGTTGCCGCAGCTGCGTCACAAGAGCTGGCTGACTTTATCCGGGAACTGTTCCGTACCCCCTACTATCGCACCTATACATCTACCGATGTCATGGGTTGTGAACTCGCAGGGGCGATCAAATCTGTTATCGCACTCTCAGTAGGTATCTCAATTGGTATGGGCTTTGGTGAAAATACGCAAGCAATGCTCATTACACGTGGCCTCAATGAGGTAGCTCGTCTCTGTGCGGCACACGGTTCTGATCCACTCACCGCAGCAGGTCTTGCGGGCATGGGCGACTTGGTAGCAAGTTGTGGATCCCCGCTCTCACGCAATCGCACATTTGGCGAAGTCCTGGGCCGCACTGGTTCAATGGAGGAGACTCGCCTTAAAGTGGCAAAGACAGTAGAGGGAGTGGCATCTGCAGGTGCCGTTGTTGAGATTGCCCATCGTGTGGGTGTTGAGGTGCCTGTGATCGAGTCAGTTGCAGATATCGTTAGTGGAACACTCTCACCAGAGCAAGCGCTCCAGCGTTTGATGGAGATTACGACGAAAGCGGAGAATTTCATTCGATGAGCTCACGTGTAGCAATTCTCTGTGGGGGACCAGGCAGTGAGCATGAGATTTCATGTATTTCAGCAGGTGGAATTTTATCGGCAATAGATCAGAGTGCTTTCGAACCGCTTCTGATTGGTATCACTCGTGAAGGGCAATGGCTCCTACTCCCACTGGATTATTCATTAAAGATGGAAGCAGGCACTCTGCCCTCAATTTCTGGCAATTATCCAGAGGTGCAACGAAGCGCAGCTGGATTTGTTTGTGAAGGCGAAAATCTTGCTATCGATATTGTCTTTCCAGTACTTCATGGCACTTATGGTGAAGATGGCCAATTGCAGCGAGAACTCGATCAAATCAATATTCCATATGTGGGTAGTGGCGCCATTGCTTCAGAGCTTGCGATGGATAAATCAGATTCAAAGATTGCATTTGCAGCCTCTGGGTTAGCTGTAGCGCCGAGTGTCACCGTAACCGAATTTGAATGGAAGAAAAATCCTCAGGCGGTAAGCGAGTCAATACAACACCTTGGTCTGCCTCTATTCGTTAAGGCATCTCGCGGAGGCTCCAGTCGTGGAACAGTAAAGGTTAAGTCTTTGAGCGATTTCTCAGCTGCAATGGAAGAGGCGTTGAGATATGACACTAAGGTGCTGATCGAGAGCGCAATTGTTGGCGGAGAAGTCGAATGTGCTGTTCTTGAACGCAATGGTTCGATTGAAGCATCAATTCCTGGACAAGTGTGGATTGACCCCCACTTTGAGTTCTATGACTTTGAAGCTAAGTACCTCGATGGGGCAACTCGAATAGATATTCCAGCACCTTATGAGGCATCGGTCATCGAGACTCTGAGAAGCTCTGCCGTAACGGCCTTTAAGGCGATAGGCGCTAGTGGACTTGCTCGTGTAGATTTCTTTGTTACACCGGATAGTCAGATAATTATCAATGAAATCAACACAATGCCAGGCTTCACACCTTCATCTGCATACCCAAAAATGTGGGTTGCCAGCGGACTTCCTTATAAAGAGTTGATCAGCCGGTTACTGGACAGGTCAAAGTCCGAGTAATTCCTGGCACAGCTTGAACCTTAGACAAGATGATGCGACCGAACTCTTCCATTGTTGAGGCTTCAGCGCGCATGATGACATCATATGGACCGGTGATTCCCTCAGCGAGTGTGACTCCAGGGATAGCAGAGATCGCAGCGGTGACTGAAGATGCCTTGCCGACATCTGTTTGAATCAAGATATATGCCTGTACGTTCATAGGCGCACGCTACCTCATGAGATAGGTTTCTGACTATGGGATTTCGAGAGAGTGAGGTTATCGAGCTCCTCTCGCAGATTTTCGCCTCATCTGACGAGCGTCTTCTCTTAGGAATCGGCGATGATGCAGCCATAGTCCGTGGCTCTGCTCAGCAAATTCTTACGACAGATATCGCTGTTGAAGACGTTCACTTTAAGGTTCAGTGGTCTAGTCCATATCAGATTGGTGCTCGCGTAGCGACTGCCAATATCGCAGATATTCTCAGCATGAATGGTCGTTGCGATTACCTACTTGTGGCAGCATCACTTACAGGCAACGAGTCACTTCAATGGATAGGCGACCTCGCTCGCGGTATTGCAGATACCGCTCGTAGCGCCGGCGCGATAGTTGTAGGTGGAGATCTTTCAAGATCTGAGAAAGTTCAGCTAGTCATTACAGCGGTGGGAAACACAGACAGAGCTGTAACTCGAAGCGGAGCGCGTGTGGGTGACTCAATATATCTCTCATCTCTAACGGGTTGGTCTGCTGCTGGCCTTCATCTTCTGGCCAATCAGATCGGTACCAACTCACCTGCAGCTCGCAGGGCAATAGCCGCTTATCAATGCCCGACTTTGCAGATCGATCTTGATTTCTCTTCTGCACATTCAATGGCAGATGTGAGCGACTCAATCCTTACTCAGGGTGGCCAGATTGCACACGCCTCAGGAGTTGCTTTTGAATTCCAGGAGGAGCTCTTTGCTGCAATTGATGGTTTTGCAGATCTCGCTCACCTTGCCGACTCTTGTGGTGTAGATATTTGGCAATGGATCGTGGCCGGGGGAGAAGATCATGCTCTCTTAGCGACCGGTATCGATCTACCTGGGCATTGCATCGGTCGCGTTATTGATGGTGCAGGAGTGTCGATTATTGATAGTTACGGTGCAAAAAAAGTGGCCCCAGTTTCCTGGAGCCACTTCTCTTAATTCTGGTTAATTACGCGCGAGCAACCTTGCCAGCCTTAAGGCATGATGTGCAGACGTTCTGACGCTTTGATGCACCCTTAACAAGTGTCTTTACGCGCTGAATATTTGGATTCCAGCGGCGACGTGTCTTTACCTGTGAGTGTGAGACGTTATTTCCGAAGCTTGGACCCTTGCCACAGATGTCGCATGTTGATGCCATTGCGGTACTCCTTGAATATTTAAAGCTAACCGCCCTGAGCGCTCAGCAGGGCGAAAGGATATCAAGGCAGGGGCCAATTCAGCCAATCGCCATCGTAGGAGTGCCAGCCCTCATGATTTTGAGCGTGAATTTTTCAGTGTGAGTTGCCAGACATCAAAAACAGGAGTTTTTGCAGTGGGGGAGGTCGAAGATAGAACCTAGCAAGAAAGAGCCCAGAAAGGGCTTGAGAAAGAAACGGAGAGTTCCATGAATTCCCTTGATCTAGCAAGATGGCAATTCGCAATCACAACGGTCTACCACTTCCTCTTTGTGCCAATCACTATTGGACTTGGATTTCTTGTAGCAGGGCTACAAACAGCGTGGTATCGCACCGATAACCTCAAATACCTTCGCGCAACTAAATTCTTCGGAAAGCTATTTCTTATCAATTTCGCAATCGGAGTTGTGACAGGAATTGTGCAGGAGTTCCAATTCGGAATGAACTGGTCTTCCTACTCTCGATTTGTCGGCGATATCTTTGGTGCACCGCTTGCCATGGAAGGCCTTCTCGCATTCTTTCTTGAGAGTACCTTCTTAGGTCTCTGGATTTTTGGCTGGGATCGACTTCCTAAGAAGTTGCACTTGGCAACAATTTGGATGGCCTCAATCGGAACACTTCTATCTGCTTACTTCATTCTCGCCGCGAACTCCTTTATGCAGCACCCAGTTGGGTATGTGATTAATGCTGAGAAGGGTCGCGCAGAGTTGACCAGCATTACTGATGTTCTCTTCCAAAAGACGGCTGTCGTCACATTTCTTCACACGATTCCATCGGCGTTCTTCGCATCAGGTGCGTTCATGGCCGGCATTTCAGCATACCTGCTCCTTAAGAAGAAGGATGAGGAGATGTCCCGCCCTACCTTAAAGCTAGGCTTGATCACAGTCATTATCTCTTTTGTTCTCGTCGGATTAACGGGTGACACAATCGGTAAAGTTATGACTGAGCAACAGCCGATGAAGATGGCAGCAGCTGAAGCTCTCTATGAGACAACTGAATCCGCACCATTTTCACTTCTCACAGTCGGAACCTTGGATGGATCAAGACCGATCTTTCAGATAGACCTTCCATCAGTGCTCTCCTTTCTTGCCACGGGAGATTTCAACTCCACTGTTGAGGGAGTCAATAATCTAGAAGCACAATACGATGCAGAGTTCGGTCCTGGTGACTACACGCCAAATATTCCATTGGCATACTGGTCGTTCCGCCTCATGATTGGCTTTGGAGCGATTGCATTCTTCATAGCAATTTACACTCTTCGTAGAATTCGAAAGGGCGGATCGCTGCCTACGGGCAAGTGGTTTATGCGATCAATGATTGCAATGCCTTTTATTCCTCTTATCGCAATTTCATTCGGTTGGATCTTTACCGAGACAGCGCGTCAGCCATGGGCGGTCTTTGGTCTCATTAAGACAGAAGATGGTGTGAGTCCAATGGTCTCTGCGGGAGCAGTTCTCTTTACGATGATTGTCTTCACTCTTCTCTATGGCTTGCTCGCTGTAATCGAGATTGGCCTCACCATAAAGGTGATCAAGAATGGACCTGCCCCAGAAGTTGATTATGAAAATCCCCAGCTCGGCGGAAGCGCCGACAAACCACTCGTGATGTCTTACTAAGGAGGGCGAGAGACTATGTCACTAGAAACACTTCAAACTATCTGGTTTGCACTCATTGCAGTTCTCTGGGTCGGTTACTTCATATTAGAAGGGTTTGACTTCGGCGTCGGAGTTCTTCTTCCCTTCGTTTCCAAGAATGAGGCAGATCGACGTGCTGTTCTTACAACCCTTGGTCCTGTCTGGGATGGAAATGAAGTCTGGGTTCTCGTTGCAGGTGGAGCGACCTTTGCCGCTTTTCCGGAGTGGTATGCAACGCTCTTTAGTGGCTTCTATCTTCCACTTTTTCTCATCTTGACCTCGCTAATCGTGCGCGGCGTTGCATTTGAGTACCGCTCAAAGTATGGCAAAGCCCAGTGGCGCCAACGTTGGGATATAGCAATTGTTATAGCTAGCTTCTTACCGGCACTTCTGTGGGGTGTGGCCTTTGCCAATATTGTGCGCGGTGTACCGATTGAGTTGGTTGAGACTGCAAATGGAAACACCTCATACCTTGAATACACAGGTGGATTCTTCAACCTGCTCAATCCTTATGCGCTACTGGGAGGTGTAGTCACATTGACTGTATTCCTCACCCACGGTGCAATCTTCTTATCCCTAAAAACCGATGGCGGAATTCGCGAGCGTTCACGGGCACTTGCGATCAAGCTTGGACTGGTTGCCGCACTCTCTGCTGTTGCATTTTTGGCATGGACCAACTTTGCAATCTTGCCTGAGTTCAATGGTCTTGTCTTCGCCCTTTCACTCCTTGTCGCCATCTTCTGGGTCGCAGGAATCTTCTCAATTCTTAAGGTGCGGGAGGGGTGGGCATTTATACTCTCAGCTGGGACGATTGCCACCTTCGTTGCAACGCTCTTCTATGCACTCTATCCACGTGTCATGCCAAGTTCGATTGGTTCACAATTCGACCTCACCATTACCAATGCATCTGCAACGGAGACCACACTCAAAGTTATGTCTTGGGTTGCACTTGTGATGACTCCACTAGTCCTGATTTATCAAGGATGGACCTACTGGGTCTTCCGTAAACGAATCAGTGCTTCACAAATATCTAATCCAGAGATGGGAGCGCTGGACACTGTCCATCACCCATAAGGGCCGATATTGCGCATATATTGAACTCGTGAAATCCAAAGACTTACGGCTACTGCTCTCATTGGGCAGTAGCCGTAAACTCTTTATTGGGGCAGTCATCGGGGCGGTTGTTAACACAGCAATAGTGATTTCAAGTGCTTTTCTGATCGCAACAATCATTATGGGAATCATCGAAGAGAAAGAGATAGTCGCAGAGCGAATAATTGAATTAGCATTATTGCTCGCCTTCAAGGCCTTATTTGTCTCTTCATTTGATCGCTGGGCCTCCTCGCAGGCAGCATCCTTTAAGGCATCACTTCGAGCATCAATCCTTGAATCACCCGAAAGGTTGATATCAACTCCCTCTACGCACCTAACGACACTCCTGGTCAAAGGCGCTAACTCACTCGATATTTATTTAGCCAGATTCCTGCCTCAAATGTTTAGTGCTTCTCTGACTCCCATCGCTGTAATTGTCGCCCTTACACTTCTTGATCCACTCTCAGGCATTACTGCATTGCTCACGATTCCCTTGATTCCACTCTTTGGCGCACTTATTGGGCGATACACACAAGATGCCGTGAGTGCGAAATGGAAGTCCTTAGGAACGCTGGGCAAGTACTTCGAAGACTCTCTCCGCGGTCTCCAGACGCTTTCAATCTTCGGACGTATCAAGAGCCAAGAGAGCCGCATTCAGGAGATGGGGGATCAATACACGCGCGAAACGATGAAGGTATTGCGCATCTCTTTTCTCTCTGCGCTCGTCCTTGAGCTTGCTGCAACGATTTCCGTGGCTCTTATTGCCGTCTCTATTGGTATTCGCCTCGTGCACGGGTCAATGGAGTTCTGGCCCGCTCTAGCAGTTCTCATTCTGGCCCCCGAGGTTTACTCGCCTTTGCGCAACGCTGCCTCTCTATTTCATGCTTCAGCAGATGGAGGTGCAGCTCTGCATCAGCTCACCTCGAAAGTTACTCTTCCCGAAAAAACTTCAGATGTACCGGGTAAGAAGATTGCAAGGATTCAAGAAATCTCTTGGACTACCTGGAGCTCTCCATTCTCAAAGGGGCATATCCCAGCTGCATCACTTTCATCATCAATGTCATTGGTAATTCGTGGTGGCTCAGGTCTTGGAAAGACAACTTTCTTTAATTCACTTCTTGGATTTAGAAGCGCTCCTGAATTTTCAATCAATGGTGATGCCTTCGATGGGCTTGATCTCATTTCACTTCGAAAGCAAATTGGATGGATTCCACAGAACCCACAATTGACTTCAGGAACCCTGCGCGGTCTCTTTCGATTACTCAGCAGCGATGTTTCAGATGTAGAGATTGAGAGCCTCTTAAGTCATGTTGGCCTGCCTTTATCTGATCTTCCAGAAGGATTAGAGACCCAACTAGGCGGTTTGAACGAGAAGAGTGCCCAATTATCTGGTGGGCAGATTCGCCGAATTGCAATTGCACGTGCTCTCTTTATCAAACCTTCACTCATTCTTGCCGATGAACCGACAGCCGATCTCGACCCGGCATCTGCCCAAGAGATTTTGACTCTTCTCGCCAAACTTTCATCAGATGGCGTGATTGTTATCGCAGTACTCCACGCGCCCGATCATCAGATCAATGGTGCACGGGAGATTGAGATGGTGGAGAGATGAAAAATTCCCAACGCGCCACCTGCCTCTTGGCCATTTTGCTGGGGGCCTTTGCCTTGGCAGGCGGAACTGGATTAACGGTTTCAAGCGCCTGGTTGATCACCATGGCTTCAGAGCAGCCACCAATCATGGTCTTGGGAGTCTCCATCGTGTTGGTGCGATTCTTTGGAATCTTTAGGTCGGTTGCCCGCTACCTCGAGCGAGTAATGAGCCATGAGGCAATCTTTCGAAAACTGACATCTCTACGTGTGAAGTTATTTCACTCGATATCCAGAGAGACTTCTACAAATCCAATCTCCTCATCAGTTAAAGCAATTGTGGACGATGTTGAGCGTGCTCAGGAGTTTTTCCTTCGTATCACTCTGCCTGCTTACGCAGCTGCACTCTCTGCTTTGGTCACCCTTGCCTTAGCGATTTGGATTGATCTAACGACATTTGTGATTGTCTTGGTGGCCACTCTCATATTGGCTCTTTTGATTCCCTATCTCTCGCGAAAGTACCTAGACCCTGCCTCCGTAGAAATCGAAGATAGCGAAAATGAATTTGCACAAAGAATTTCCGCTGCAGCTCACGCCATGGTTGAAGCGGAAGTATTCGGGTATGGAGATCAATATCGCCAGAAATTATTGGAGATGTCTGAACAACTAAAGGAGCAAGAGGGGCGATTGCATCGGAGGACCTGGAGCTTGCAATTGCTCATGACTCTCACTCTTGGAATAACAGTTTCAGGCGTAGCTCTTCACTCTTATCTTGCTAAAGATATCCTTCCCATTCATGTTTCAATGGCAATCTTCTTAGCTTTAGTTGGGTTTGAGGGTTACACCAGCTGGTTCCCAAACCTCTTTCCATCAGGAAAGATTCGACGCGCTGCGGTCAATGTTGCCACACTCGCAACGACCACCTCTGATCTTGCACCACTGGCAACCTCAACCCCCAGTGGCTTTAAGTTGGTCTGTAGAAATGTGTCGCCATATTGGAGCAATCGATTTCTTTCACCGATCTCATTTACAGTCGATGAAGGTCAAATTCTTGTAATCCATGGTTCTAGTGGTCTAGGTAAATCCACCCTTGCCGGAGCTCTTTTAGGGTTAGCTCAATTTGATGGAGAGATTACAGTCGGAGGGGTTGGATTGAAGGAGCTAGAACATGGCACCTTTGCAGGAACGCTTCAAAGGGGACATATCTTTAACACTACTCTTCGTGAAAATCTCAAGATTGCTCAGCCTTGCGCCGATGATCAGGAGCTTCTGCGAATTCTCCACCTCGTGGAGCTAGAGGAGATAAGCCTTGATGAAATTCTGGGAGAGTTCGGCCGCACTCTCTCTGGGGGAGAAGCGAAGCGATTGGCTATTGCACGCGCACTTCTTTCTCGTGCAAAGATCTTGATCCTCGATGAGCCCCTAGAGCACATAGATCATGAGCGTGCACTTCGCCTTCAGCAGGCAATTGTGCAGGAATGCCAGGGGCGCACCTTGATTGTTATCACTCACGCACCATGGCTTCAATACTCGCTAAAGCTCGAGCTCGCGAGAGAATAACTCCATGGCCACCCTCGACTCCAAACTCAGCGGAGTTTTGGGGGACCGAACAGCTAAGGTCTTCAAAGAGCTATATGGCTATGTAACTGTAGGAGACCTACTCGCCCATTTCCCACGTCGCTTTCTTGTCCACGGCGAGCTCAGCAATATCAATGAGCTTGTCGAAGGTGATGAAGTCACAATTTTGGCTGAGATCGCAGATGTGAGCGTTCGAAAATTTTCACAACGCAAAGGAAATATTCTGGAAGTAATTGTCACCGACGGTACAGCGAAGTTATCTCTGACTTTCTTCAATCAAGCCTGGCGAGAGAAAGATTTAAAGATTGGCCGGCAGGGACTCTTCGCTGGAAAAGTTGGAGCATTTAATCAAAAGCGCCAATTGACACATCCTGATTACGAGATGATCAGAGATGGTGACGACGTTGATGGCGCTGTAGACAGTTTTGCCGGAAAGTACTTACCTCTATATCCATCAAAATCAAAGTTGCCATCTTGGAAGATCGCACAATCTATTGATCTCGCTCTAGCAGCTCTCGATGAAATCGAGGATTCACTTCCGAAAGAAATCCTCGAACGTTATGACTATCCAACGCTGCACCAAGCCTTAGTGCAGATTCATCATCCTATTGACCTGGATTCAGCTGAAATTTCGCGAGAGCGACTAACCTTTAATGAGGCAATTTTGCTACAGCTCCTCTTGCTCAAACGCAAAGACGAGCTTCGCAAATTAGATGCTGTAGCACGGCCATATGTCTCTGCGAGATTACTTGATGCATTTGATGCTCGTCTTCCATTTGAATTGACTGCAGGACAAAAGAGCGTCGGTAGTGAAATTCAAAATGACTTATCAGCAGCCCATCCCATGCATCGACTACTTCAAGGTGAGGTGGGTTCAGGTAAGACCGTCATCGCCTTACGTGCAGCTCTGCAAGTTATTGATAACGGGGGACAGGTGGCCTTGCTCGCCCCTACCGAAGTGCTTGCAGCTCAACATCTGCGCACTTTTACTCGCATGCTGGGTGAATTGGGAGAAGGAGGCACTCTTGGCTCTTCTGAACTCTCTACATCTGTAGTTCTACTGACGGGAAGCCAGAACGCGGCATCTCGTCGCGAAGCGCTTGCGGCAATAAAGTCTGGTCAAGCTGGTCTTGTGGTCGGCACACATGCGCTTTTAAGTGAGAGCGTGGAGTTTAACGATCTGGCTCTTGTTATCGTTGATGAGCAACATCGCTTTGGAGTCGAACAGCGCGATGCTCTTAAGGCAAAGGCAAGTGTTACTCCACATCTATTGGTAATGACAGCAACACCTATTCCTCGAACCGTAGCGATGACAGTCTTTGGAGATCTTGATGTTTCAACTCTTCGAGAGATGCCTCTCGGTAGATCTGAGATCACTACTCATTTAGTTCCAGTATCCGAAAAGCCTCACTACCTTGATCGCACATGGCAGCGAGTCCGAGAGGAAGTTGAGCAAGGTCATCAGGTGTATATCGTTGCTCCTCGCATCACTGCCGGAGTCTCAGAAGATGCCGAGTTTGAATTTCTAGAGGGCGAGAACACATCAGTAACTGCCGTGGAGGAGTTAGGTCCAGAACTTCAAAGTGGGGCGCTAGCTGGTCTTCGAATCGCACCTCTGCATGGTCGCCAGAGCGCTGAAGTAAAAGATGAGACGATGAAAGCATTTGCCGCGGGTGAGATTGATGTATTGATTTCAACTACGGTCATTGAAGTGGGAGTCGATGTTGCCAATGCAACATTGATGGTGATTATGGATGCAGATCGCTTCGGCGTTTCACAACTTCACCAACTTCGCGGTCGTGTGGGACGCGGAACTTCTCCAGGCCTTTGCCTGCTCGTTACTCGCGCACTTGGCGATACTCCGGCACGAGCCCGTTTAGATGCCGTTGCATCAACTACAGATGGTTTTGAACTCTCTCGTATCGATTTGGAGGCCAGACGTGAAGGCGATGTTCTGGGCACTGCGCAATCAGGATCTCGCTCACACTTAAGGCTTCTACGCGTCCTGCGAGATGAGAAGCTCATTGAAGTCGCTAGAGATGAGGCACTTACAATTATTAATTCGGGGCTTAGCTCCTATCCTTTGCTCGCAGCAGAGCTTGCCCAATTAGAGTTAGATACAGCTACTGATTTTATTGATAAGAGTTAAGAAAGTGGCGGGGGATCGATGAGAATCATTGCAGGCGCAGCAAAAGGCCGACCAATCTCAGCTGTGGCAGGTGCAACTCGCCCTACCTCCGATCGTGCACGCGAAGCGCTCTTTTCAACCCTTACCTCAGAGTTTGGTGAATTTGAAGGACTCCATGTTCTCGATCTTTATGCAGGAACCGGCGCAATCGCCCTCGAAGCGCTCTCACGTGGAGCTTCGATAGTTCATGCAGTAGAAAAAGATGAGTCTGCCTCAAAGGCAATCTCGACAAATTACGATTCAATAAAGAGTTCGCAATTTGATGGAACGTTTCATCTCTACACAATGGGTGTGCATCGTTTTGTCGGAGATAAAGCTCAATACCAGTATCACTTCATTTACATCGATCCGCCGTATGACTTAGACGATATCGATATTGTGGAGACTCTTGTGCAATTGCGTGAAAACGGTTTTGTTCATCCAGATGCTCTTATTGCAGTCGAGCGCAATAGCCGCACACGAGAAATATCGTGGCCCTACGGTTACGAGCAGATACGCGTAAAGGATTACGGTCAGGCTCGAATTTTCTATGGAATTCCACTCGATATCACCGCTGAAAATGGATAACTCACGCCCAAGTTGCTAGCGTTGCCCTCATGAAGCGCGCAGTCTGTCCAGGGTCCTTTGATCCCATCACATATGGACACCTCGATATCATCGAACGAGCCAGCAAGCACTTTGATGAGGTTATCGTGGCCGTATTCGTCAATCGAAAGAAGGTGGGACTTTTCTCCATTGAAGAGCGCCTTCAAATGATTTCTAGCAATATCGCACACCTATCTAATGTGAAGGTCGATTCTGGTGCGGGCTTACTCGTTGACTATTGCAAGATGAATAAAGTGACTGCAATCGTTAAGGGCCTTCGCGCTGTGACTGACTTTGATTATGAACTGCAGATGGCTCAAGTTCACACCCAGGCATCCGGCGTTGAGACGATGTTTATGGCGACCTCGCCTACACACTCATTCCTATCATCATCAATTGTCAAAGAGCTGGCTTACTACGGAGGAGATGTCTCTTCCATGGTGCCAGCCAATGTCCATGCAGCACTTCAATCCCGCGCTGCAACTACTGCAGGAAAATAGAAACGGTAATGGCTATGGAATCTATCGAGAAACTCAATTCAGCGATCACTCTCATTGAAGAGGCTCGCAGCGTTCCACTCTCAGCCTCATGTGTTGTGCACCGCGGGGAGATCCTCGAAGTTCTCGAGGGCGCACGCGATATCTTGCCTACAGATCTCTTCGAGGCAGAGAAGATTATCTCTGACCGTGATCGCATTATTGAAGAAGGTCGTATTAGTGCTGAGTCAATGATCGCAACCGCTCGTGAAGATGTGGCACGAATGGTCGAGCAGACAGCAATTGTTCAATCAGCTCGCGATGAAGCTCAACGCATTCTCGATGATGCTCGCGATGTTGCCGCGCAAGAGCGCGCTGAGGTTGAGGCATATATTGATGGTCGACTTGCAACACTTGAAGTTATTCTCAATAAGACCATGGAGGCGGTCGCACGTGGTCGCGAGCGCCTTGAAGGTGCCAACGATAAAGATGTTCTCTCTCAGCTCTCTAACGACTAAGCCGCCAAAATCATGAGTACTTTTAAGAACGAGAGCGCCTTTTGCCTGCAGACCCATGATCTTCCACGTCGCGCGGGGGAGATGAAGGAGTACCAGCTCGATATTGATTCACCGGAGCGCATTGGTGTGCCTCTGATTGCCGTACCCGAGGGTGATTTAATCGAGCTCGATGTACGCGCAGAATCTGTTACAGAAGGCGTGCTTATCACCGCTGAAATTTACGCAATCGCTCATGGCGAATGTATTAGGTGCCTTGACCCTGTGGAAGAGGTCATAGACCGCACAATCCAGGAGCTCTACCGCTATGAGCCCACAGACGATAGAGGTCGCAAGTCCCGCAAGAAGGATGAAGATGAGGGCGATCTGGATGAGGAAGAGATTCTCTATATGCAGGGGGAGGTAGCGGATTTAGAGCTCCCCATCATTGATGCGATTATCTTGTCCCTTCCCGTCAACCCACTCTGTGACCCTGACTGTATGGGCCTATGCCCTGATTGCGGGGAGAAGTGGGAGTCCCTCCCTGTAGATCACGCCCATGAGGTGACCGATATCCGTTGGGCCGGTCTCACAGGGCTCGATTTGGGTTCAACGCCGAATTAGGCGATACTTACGCCATATCCGCTGGGGTCGTTTAAGCCCTTAGCAGTCGAGTAAAAGGACGGTTACCGTGCCAGTACCAAAGCGAAAGATGTCTCGTTCAAAGACACGTTCACGCCGAGCAATGTGGAAGACAACAGCGGCATCACTTTCAAATTGCCCACAGTGCCAGCAGCCTAAGCTCAACCACGTTGCTTGCCCAACATGTGGCACATACAACCGCCGTCAGGTTCTTGACGTCTAATTTGTACTCTGAACTCCTTTCACAGTTAGGCACCGAAGTTGATGCCGAACTACTGGAGTTAGCTTTTACCCATCGCTCATTCGCTTATGAGGCAGGACTTTCTGCTACGAATGAGCGTTTGGAATTTCTAGGTGATTCTGTGTTGGGTCTGGTTGTCACAGAAGAGCTCTATCGCAAATACCCAGATCTTGATGAGTCCAGACTCTCTCCTCTCCGATCAGGAATCGTCAATATGCGTGCGCTCGCAGATATTGCGCGCTCGCTCTCTCTTGGAAAATATATCCGTCTTGGAAAAGGTGAAGAAGTCACCAACGGTCGCGATAAGAACTCTCTTCTTGCTGACGCATTTGAAGCGCTCATAGGCGCTATCTATATGACCTCTGGTTTTGCAAAGACTGCTGAGTGCCTTATTCGTTTGATAACCCCCACCCTCGATAGCGCAATGGCGATGGGTGCAGGCCTTGATGGAAAGACAGCTCTTCAGGAGCTCGTCTCATCATTAGGTAAGTCATCATTGGAGTATCAGGTCAGCGAATCTGGACCTGATCACGATAAGAATTTCACAGCCGATGCAGTTGTGGCAGGTGAAGTCATTGCATCTGGTTCTGGAAAGAGCAAGCGCGAGGCAGAGCAGGCAGCGGCGCGCTCTGCATTTGAAAAACTTCGTTCAGAGAACCCAGTTTCGTAAAACTCTCAAGTAGAGGTTGAGCTGAGTCGCATTTATAACTAAGCGCACTCCCAAGGTAGGTTTGCGCCGTGTATTTGAAGAGTCTGACCCTCAAAGGATTTAAATCCTTTGCATCTGCGACCACCCTCAGACTCGAACCCGGAATCACATGTGTGGTTGGTCCAAACGGTTCTGGAAAATCCAATGTTGTTGATGCCCTTACTTGGGTAATGGGTGAGCAGGGAGCAAAGTCTCTGCGTGGCGGAAAGATGGAAGATGTCATCTTCGCCGGTACATCTGGTCGTGCACCGCTAGGTCGTGCAGAGGTCGCAGTCACAATCGATAATAGCGATGGCGCCCTCAACATTGATTACACAGAAGTCACGATTTCACGCATTCTCTTCCGCAATGGGCAGAGTGAATATCAGATCAACGGTGAAGCATCACGTCTTCTAGATATTCAAGAACTTCTCTCAGACTCAGGTATCGGCCGCGAAATGCACGTCATTGTTGGCCAGGGCCAACTCGATGCAATTCTGATGGCTACCCCTGAAGAGCGCCGTGCCTACATTGAAGAAGCAGCAGGAGTTCTCAAGCATCGCAAGCGCAAAGAGAAAGCTCTTCGTAAGCTCGATTCTATGCAGGCAAATCTTGCGCGCGTGAATGACTTAACTGTAGAACTTCGTCGTCAGTTACGCCCCCTAGGTAAGCAAGCTGAAGTTGCAAAGAAGGCAGCGACGATTCAAGCCGATCTTCGTGATGCAAAGCTGCGACTCCTTGCAGATGATTACATTGCATTCTCAAAGACTCTAGACGCAGAAGTTGCAGATGAGAACGCACTTCGCGAACGTCGCGCGGGTGTTGAAAGTGAACTCGAGAAGATTAGAAAGCGCGAAGAAGAGCTCGACGCTCAGGCCGCCTTTGAGACCCCTCTGCTTGTTGCAGCGCAAGAGAATTTCTATGCACTGAGCGCTTTGCGTGAGAAGTTCCGCGGAACACAGTCATTGGCACAAGAGCGTTCCCGCTTTCTTGCTGAAGAGGCTGAAGAGGCGCGCTCGGCTGGCCGCGATCCGGAAGCGCTAGAGGCTGAGGCGCAGGCGCTACGTGAAGAAGAGCGCACACTACAAAATGAAACTCTTGCAGCTGAGGCATCCCTTCTTACAGCTACAAATAATCTTGCAACTCTAGAAGAATCTCTCAAGGCCGAAGAGGCAAAGATTGATGCCGCACTTCGCGCCATTGCAGATCAGCGTGAAGGCACTGCGCGTCAAGAGGGGCATATCAAGTCTCTCGAGGCCCGCCTTGAGGCAAATGCAGAAGAGATTGCGCGACTTACTGCAGCGCGTACCGAGGCGCAATCTCGCGTTGATCAGGCAAAGAGTGCTTACAGTAAATTTGAGATGGAGATTGCTGGCGCAGATGCTGGTGAACTTGGCCTTGATTCACAATTTGAGGTTGCAAAGAGCGCACTTGATAATGCAAAGAAGAAGCACTCTGATTTAGTAGAAGCTGAACGATCAACAGATCGCGAACGCAATGCTGTTGAGTCAAAGCTTGAAGCCATGCGCCTGACATCACAATCACGCGATGGGGGAGCAGCTCTTATCCGTGACTCTCGCGGGGTCAATATTCTTGGAAGCATTGCCTCACTTATCCAGGTCGATTCAGGGTGGGAGGCTGCAACTGCTGCAGCACTTGGAAGCCTTGCCGATGCTGTTGTCGTGCGTGATCTTGCATCTGCTGTGACGGCGCTGACGACTTTGCGAAGTGAAAATCTCGGTCAGGCAGATGTGCTCGTCTATGAACCAGGCTCACATTCTGGCCAATCAGCTCCATCGCACCTCACCTCACTTCTTTCACATGTGAAATCATCTGAAATCTCAGAGCTCCTTTCTCAGCTGCTGGCCAACACTGTCGTTGCAGATAGCGCACGAGATGCTGAGCAGATCCTGCGCGAAAACAAAGGACTTACTGTTGTCACGCGTGATGGTGATGTCATCACATCACACCGTGCTCGTGGTGGATCTGCATCATCGACTTCACTCATCGAGATTCAATCTCTCATCAAGGAGCTTGAAGGTAAGTTTGAAGAACTATCACAGACTTGCGATCGTTATAAATTTGAAATTTCTACTGCATCAACAGAGGTAGATGCCGCACAAACTGTATTTGATGCAGCTCTTGCTCAACTCAATGAATCAGATGCTCGTATCGCGGCGCTGACAGAGCAGCTTGCCGTCTCTGGCCAGAACATGAAGTCAGCCTCTGCTGAAGTTGAGCGCCTTACACAAGCAATTACCGAAGCATCTGCTGCAAAAAGTCGCGATGAGAACGAACTTGCAATCGCTTCAACTCAGCTTGGCCAACACGGAGAGATTGCCGAACCTAATCGTTCCATCTCTGAATCTCTACGTGAGCAAGTCTCAATTGCTCGCACTGCTCAAATGGAAGCACGTCTTGCCGTTCGCACATCTGAAGAGCGCGTTGCATCGACAGCAGCTCGCGCTCTCGCACTGATTGAAGCTGCAAATGCAGAGCGTGAAGCTTCTGAACGAGCTGTAGCCCGACGCGGTGCACGTGCAAAAGGCGCTGTTATCTCACAAGCAATCGCTGAGGCTGCATATGAAGTGCTCATCAATATTGAGCGCTCTATCGCAAAGAGCTCAACAGAGCGCGCTCGACTTGAGACATCTCGAAATTCACGCGATAGCGAGACGCTGACTGTTCGTACGCGCGGTCGCGAACTCACCGCTGAACTAGATCAGCTCACAACAAGTGTTCATCGCGATGAGATTGCTCGTGCGGAGCAACGCATGCGCATCGAAGCGCTCGAACTGAAGGCTGTCGAGGAACTTGGTATTGATGTACCAACACTTATTGCCGAGTACGGGCCAGATAAGGATGTTCCAACATTTATTGAGACCGACGAAGGTGAAGTTGTTGCAACCGAGCTCATCCCATATCGTCGTGATCAGCAAGAAAAGCGCCTAGCCTCAGCAGAGCGTTCACTTAACTTGCTAGGAAAAATCAATCCTCTTGCACTTGAAGAGTACAACGCTCTCGAAGAGCGTTTGAAGTTCCTTGCTGAACAGCTAGAAGATCTCAAGCGCACAAAGAAGGATCTCCTAGACATTATCAAGGAAGTCGATGACAAGGTTCAAGAGGTCTTTATGGAGGCCTACACAGAAGTTGCTGCGCACTTTAAAGATATCTTCGGCCGACTATTCCCTGGTGGTGAAGGAAAACTATTCCTTTCAAATCCAGATGATCTTCTCAATACTGGTGTCGACGTCGAAGCACGTCCACCAGGAAAGCGCGTCAAGCGTCTCTCACTCCTTTCTGGTGGAGAGAAGTCACTGACAGCTGTTGCGATGCTTGTTGCAATCTTTAAGTCTCGTCCAAGTCCGTTCTATGTACTCGACGAAGTTGAAGCGGCCCTTGATGATGTCAACCTTGGACGTCTTCTTGGAATTCTTGAAGAACTTCGCGAGAGCTCACAGTTGATTGTCATCACTCACCAAAAGCGCACGATGGAGATTGCGGATGCGCTCTATGGCGTAACAATGCGTGGCGATGGTGTCACCGAGGTAATCTCACAGCGTCTACGCGAATCCACCAACGCATAACGGATTTACACCATGGGAATATTTACCCGTTTTGTTGCAAAAGTTCGCGGCACATCTACCGCCTCAGCTCTTGATTGGGATGAGCTCCGTGCAGAACTCATTGCAGCCGATTTAGGCCCGGTACTTGCAGATACTCTTATTGAAGAGGGTAAGAAAGTTAAAGGAGATGATGCAGAGGCGGCTCTGCATTCAATCTTAACTTCTCACCTGAGCTCACGTTCTCGCACTTTGATAGAGAGCGCACCGCCCACAGTTATTCTCTTCGTTGGAGTAAATGGTGTTGGCAAGACAACATCTGTAGCCAAAGTTGCCCATCTACTTAAGTCCAACGGTAAGAGCGTAATTCTTGGCGCTGCCGACACATTTCGCGCCGCAGCGGTGGATCAGCTTGTGACATGGGGTCAGCGTGCAGGAGTGGCAGTTGTTACTGGAAAGCATGAAGGCGAACCGGCAGCTGTTGCATTTGACGCTGTTAAGCGCGGAATCGCAGAAGGAGTTGACTACATACTGATCGATACAGCTGGTCGACTTCATACTAAGAATGATTTGATGGCAGAGCTTGGCAAGGTAAAGCGAGTAATTGAGAAGAGCGTTCCTGTCTCAGAGATTCTCCTCGTCCTCGATGGGACGACGGGTCAGAACGGGCTTATTCAGGCCAAGCTCTTTAGCGAGGCGGTAGAGGTCACCGGCCTTGTGGTCACCAAACTTGATGGGTCAGCTAGAGGCGGAGTTGCACTTGCTGTCGAGGATCAACTTGATCTGCCCATTAAATTCATAGGAACCGGGGAAGCAATTGAGGATTTCGCGGCATTTGACCCTCAGGGATATATCTCAGGCTTACTAGCTAATTAACATCGCTGTTACATAAGCACCTCTTTTGTTTCACTGGCGAAACCCAGAAACCGACCACCCGTAACCACCTCTTGAGACGTTTCACCCATCTCAAAGGCGAGTTTTAGCTTAGGTAAGTGAGGTTGGATATGACAGAGATAGTTCTCGATAGCGGTAATACCGCGTGGGTCTTAATGAGCAGTGCGCTCGTACTTCTGATGACCCCTGGACTTGCATTCTTTTACGGAGGAATGGTCCGCACAAAGAGCGTTCTCAATATGATGATGATGTCGATGATTACAATCGGAATCGTCAGCGTTCTCTGGGTAATTTATGGATTTGAAATCGCATTTGGTTACGAGGCAAATTCTCCGTGGTACGGAAATCTTTCTCTGAGCGGCCTTGGAAGCAAGGTAGGAGAGTTCACCAATAATGGTGGCCCGTATCCGATTCCTCTCCTAGTTTTTGCATCATTCCAATTGATGTTTGCAATCATCACTCCAGCTCTAATCTCTGGAGCGATTGCAGATCGCACTAAGTTCGTCTCATGGTCAATATTCGTTGGCATCTGGTCAACAGTTGTCTACTTCCCAGTTGCACACTGGGTCTTTGCCTTCGGACATAAGGTGGGAGATGTTGTCACTGGTACCGGATACCTCGCCGGCAAGGGTCTTCTCGATTTTGCAGGAGGAACAGCGGTGCATATCAACGCAGGAGCTGCAGGACTTGCTCTTGCAATAGTTCTTGGCAAGAGAGTGGGCTGGAGAAAAGAATCAATGCGCCCTCACTCATTGCCATTGGTGATGCTGGGTGCAGGACTCTTGGGGTTTGGTTGGTTTGGATTCAATGCCGGATCAGCCCTTGCTGCAGATGGCATTGCAGGTCTTGCATTTATGAATACTCAAGTAGCAACAGCGGGCGCTGTCCTTGGATGGCTCTTAGTTGAGAAGGTGCGCAATGGACATGCAACTTCTCTTGGTGCGGCATCAGGTGCTGTTGCCGGTCTTGTTGCAATTACTCCAGCATGTGCCTATATCGCACCGTGGGCAGCAGTTGTTCTAGGACTGTTTTCTGGAATCTTCTGCTCACTTGCAGTGAGCTTGAAGTACAAGCTTGGCTTCGATGACTCACTTGATGTCGTTGGAGTTCACCTGGTGGGCGGCATCTGGGGATCACTGGCTATCGGCATATTTGGCACAAAGGCAGTGAACTCACTTTCCGTAAACGGTCTTCTCTATGGCGGAGGAACTGATCTACTTGTGAAACAGGCATTTGGGGTTGCAGTTGTTGCAGGATATTCATTTATCGCAACACTGATTATCGGTTATGCAATTGAGAAGACAATTGGTTTCCGAGTTTCTAAGGAAGTTGAGGTCGAAGGTATCGACCTCAAGGAGCATGCTGAATCAGCATATGAACTCGCAAGCTCATCACGTGGAGGTGCATCGCTATGAAGTTAGTTACAGCAATCCTTAAGCCATTTAAGTTAGATGAAGTCAAAGATGCGCTTCAAGCAGCCGGCATCACCGGAATGACAGTCTCGGAGGCGAGTGGCTTCGGTCGACAGAAGGGCCACACTGAGGTCTATCGCGGCGCTGAGTACACGGTTGATCTTGTTCCCAAAGTTCGCCTTGAGGTGCTCGTCGATGATGCAGATGCTTCCAATATCGTCGATGTGATCGTCAAGGCCGCCGGCACTGGATCAATCGGAGATGGCAAGGTATGGACTACTACAGTCGATCAAGTTGTGCGTGTTCGAACAGGTGAACGTGGGTCAGATGCAATCTAGTTGTTCAAACAACTACTAGGTGACATCAATAAGATAGCTTCATGGGTACACGAGAGAGGAGGTTGCGTTCGACTGAATGCGACCTCCTTATCTCTGACTTATTTCTCCAGGCGGGTGCAGATCCTCGAGATCTAGCTATTGCTGCCGTGGGAAGTTTTGGCCGAGGTGAACTCACGCCCGGCTCTGATCTCGATATCGTCATTCTCCATAAAGGCGCACTGAGCGATGTTGATTTATCCACCACTGTAAATGCGATCCTCTATCCACTCTGGGATAAGAAGTTAAAGGTTGATCACTCAGTACGTACATATAGCCAAGTGCGAGAGGCGCTGGAAGAAGACCTGAAAGTGGCTATGGGACTTCTTGATATTCGCTTTATCTGTGGCGAAGCAGCATTAGTTGATGAAGTCCAGACCCTTGCAATCAACACTTGGCGCAATCGTTCTGACTTCTATTTTTCGCAATTGCAGAGCTCACTTGATGAGCGACATTTGCGCACTGGAGAACTTGCCTACCTTCTCGAACCTGATCTGAAGGAGGCGCGAGGTGGCCTTCGAGACATCACTGCCCTTCGTGCCATGAATTTATCTGGCGCCATTGATCTTCCCATCGAGCGTGTTGGGCGCGCAGAGAGTCTGCTCTCTACCGTGCGAGAGGCCCTTCACATTGTCAGCGGACGAGATAAGGACCGACTCCTCTTTGGTGAACAAGACAAAGTTGCAGCTCATTTGAATTATGGGGATGCCGATGCACTGATGTCTGATGTAGCCCAAGCGGCCAGAGCGGTTGATTACTTAATGCAACTGGCCTGGCATCGCTATCACCAATCTGAGCGCCAAGGTTTGGCTCGTTTCTTTCGAAAAGAGAGAAGTACTCCTGTGGGACAGGGAATCTCGGTTGTCCACAAAGAGGTAGTAATTGATCTTGATTACGATTTTGATAGCGATCCCGTAATCGGACTTCGGGCAGCTGCAACCGCAGCCCAACTCGGAGTTCGAATTTCATTTGATTCACTTGAACAATACGCTCGAGCTTTACGTGAGGGGCGAGGTGTTCTTGCAAATCCGTGGCCACGACAGGCACGCGAATATCTAATCACCCTTATTGGCGCAGGTCCTTCGATGATTGAGATCTTTGAAGCCCTTGATCAAGAGGAGATTCTCTTCTATTGGCTACCTGAATGGCGTGAAGTCAGATCACTACCTCAACGCAACGCTCTTCACCGCCACACAGTTGATCGCCACATGGTCGAAACAGCTGTTGCTGCAGCAGCACACACACGCGAGGTGTATCGACCGGATTTACTTCTCTTTACCGCACTCTTTCACGATATCGGGAAAGGTTCAGATGAAGATCACTCCCAACGCGGTGTGCGCTTAGTTGAACCAATCGCAAGACGAATCGGATTTAATGACAGCGACATCGAAGTCATCCAAAGGCTCATTGAGCATCACCTACTTCTTTCATCTACCGCCACTCGACGCGATCTTGATGACCCTGCAACTATTGCATTTGTCACTCAATCTATTCCGGAACTAGGAACTCTCGAGCTTTTGCATGCATTGAGCATCGCAGATGGAGAGGCGACAGGAAGAGCGGCATGGAGTGATTGGAAGGCATCCCTTGTTGCAGATCTCGTCAGGCGCGCAGAGATGGCACTGACCGATGAAGCTCTAGTAAGTCAGCCAGAGCTAACCGCTACACAAGTGGAGAAGGCAAAGCTCAATAAGCTATCCGTTTCATTGGATGAGCGCGGTGATATCTATGCAATTGAAATCATCGCCCCCGATAAGACAGGGCTACTCTCTATAGTTTCTGGAGTTCTCAATGTCTTACGCCTGGATGTTAGATCTGCTCGTACTCGCACCCTTGACGCAGTGGCGGTAATGGAATGGGTAGTTCAAATTGATCCGAATGCACCGAAGGTCAGTAGCGAAGTCATCACTCGAGAACTACAGAAGTATCTAATGAACCAAGAGGAGCTCGCCTCCAGAATTCAAGGGCGAATTGATGCTTATTCGCAGCTACCATCTATCCCAGTACCAGCCCCTACTGTGGAAGCATTTGCGGACGCAGCAACTGATGCAACGGTGATTGAGGTGCGATCACATGATCGTCCAGCTCTCCTCTTTAGAATTGGCGACATAGTCAGGCGTAGCAATATAGATATCCGCTCAGCAATTGTCACCACACTAGGTGCCGAGGCCATCGATACTCTCTATGTCACAGAGATTGGCGGGGGAGCGCTCACTCAAGAACGCGCTGATGAGGTTGCTTCGCTACTTTCTCACTCTCTCAAGTAGTCTGTGCCCACTATGTTCGATGCACTCTCATCAAAGATCGCCAGCGCTTTTGGTTCTCTGCGCAGTCGGGGCAAACTCTCAAATAGCGATATTGAGTCAAGTATCGCTGAAATCCGCACCGCCTTGCTCGAGGCAGATGTTGCTCAATCCGTCGTAGATGCATTCACAGCCAAGGTAGATGTTGGAGCTCGAGATCTTCTTGCAACACTTCAATCTGGGGTAAATCAAGGCCAGGCTATCTTTGAACTTGTTAATCGAGAACTCACTGAAATCCTCGGCGGCTCCGCGCGTCGAGTGCGATTTGCTAAGAATCCGCCCACCGTCATTATGTTGGCCGGACTTCAAGGCGCGGGTAAGACGACTTTGGCTGCAAAGCTCGCTAAGTTTTATAAGGACCAAGGCAATACTCCGATTCTTGTAGCATCAGATTTGCAGCGCCCTAATGCTGTTAACCAACTTCAAGTTGTTGGCGAGCAAGTTGGTGTTCCAGTCTTTGCGCCAGAGCCCGGTAATGGTGTCGGCAATCCAGTAGATGTTGCCCGCCAAGGTGTTGCATTTGCGCAAGCCAAATTACATAACATGGTCATTGTTGATACAGCAGGACGTCTTGGTGTTGATGCAGAGTTGATGGCAGAGGCTTCTGCGATTCGAGATGCGATTAATCCTCAGGAGATTCTCTTCGTAGTCGATGCAATGATCGGCCAGGATGCTGTGCGAACCGCTGAAGCATTCCGTGATGGCGTTGGCTTTGATGGCGTCGTGCTGACAAAGCTTGATGGCGATGCTCGTGGTGGTGCTGCGTTATCAATAGCATCGATTACAGCCCGCCCAATTATGTTTGTCTCTACAGGAGAGAAGCTCACCGATTTCGATGTTTTCTATCCCGATCGAATGGCATCGCGCATCCTCGGTATGGGTGATGTGCAGACCCTTGCAGAACAGGCGAAGAAGGCCTTTGATCCCGATACAACGAAGAAGTTAGAAGATAAATTTGCCAGTGGAGAAGATTTCACACTTGAAGATTTCCTTGACCAGATTGAGGCAATGGGCAAGATGGGAAATATGGGAAAACTCTTAGGCATGCTGCCAGGTGCTGGTGCAATGAAGAAACAAATTGATAACTTTGATGAATCCGAAATCACTCGCACTAAGGCGATTGTTCAGTCGATGACACCGGCAGAGCGTCGCGATGTGAAGCTGCTCAATGGTTCGCGTCGTGCACGTATCGCCCTGGGATCTGGTCGCCAGGTCTCTGAAGTGAATAAATTGGTTGAAAAGTTCACTGCTGCTCAAAAGATGATGAAGCAGATGCGTGGTGGAAAGATGCCGGCGATGCCGCCGGGGATGGCTCTGCCACCCGGTATGGGAGCTGGGCTACCTCAGATGGCACCTCCCAAGATGGGACAGCAGCCAAAGAAGAAATCACGCTCAGGAAACCCTGCAAAGCGAGCGTTGGAAGAAAGTTAAAGGTGAAGTTAAAACTTTCTGCTTTATGCGATGAGATAAGCGAAAACACATCTCAAATGTTTAGCATCGACAGCTTCACGTCAGTCGATATTGATTCCGCTGCATCACTCATGGTTGATTCATATCGCGGGACTACAGATTGGGAAGAAGGCGACAGCGAAGAGGTAGCTCGAGGTGAAATCCTTAACTTCCTACAGGGAGGGTATGGAGAGCCTTTGTTAGGGGCAAGCTTTACCGCCTTTGACCACAGGGGAGTTCCTGTTTCTCAAATGGCGACCTCGCTAGTAGAGGGGGAGCCCACGATTCTCTTTATCTACACCCATCCTCGTTATAAGGGCCAGGGAGCGGCCTCCCTCCTGATCAGTGTTGGAGCTAAAGCTCTTCTGCAGGCCGGATATGCACGCCTCTATCTCTATGTCTCTGAGGATAATCCGGCGCTGAGCCTCTATCAGAGGCTCGGATTTGGCCGCTGAGCCTCACACTGGCAGAATAGGTCACCTGTTGAAGGGCCCTCTACCCCTACAACATCATTTATCCACAGTCTGACCCGATCTGCTACGCACCCCGCTGTGACAGAACGATGACGACAATCCATTATGAGGAGCACCACCACTTTGGCTACAAAGATTCGTTTAATGCGTTTTGGAAAGATCCGCACACCTTACTACCGCATCGTTGTTACAGATTCTCGTAAGGCGCGTAACGGTCTCTCAATTGAAGAGATCGGTCGCTATGTTCCAGGACAAGAGCCTTCTGTAATTCAGGTTAACTCAGAGCGTGCGCTCTACTGGCTTGGTGTTGGCGCACAGCCAACTGAGGCAGTTACAGCACTTCTTAAGGTGACAGGAGATTGGCAGAAGTTCAAGGGTCTTCCAGGAACTGAAGGCACACTTAAGGTTGCAGCTCCAAAGCCTGCAAAGAGCGTTGCATATGAGGCAGCTGTTAAGGCCGCTGCATCAGAGCCTGCAGAGGGTGCAACTACTCTTAAGAAGAAGGCGCAGGAGAAGCTTGCAGCCAAGGCAAACCCTGTTGTTGAAGAAGCTGCACCTGCACCAGTTGCTGAAGAAGCACCTGCAGCTGAGGCAGTTGTCGAAGAAGTTGCAGTTGAGACAGTCGTAGAGGCTGAAGCTCCTGCGGCTGAAGAGACTCCAGCAGAGTAATTATGATTGACGAAGCTCTTGAGCATCTCGTTAAGGGAATCGTAGATAACCCTGACGATGTCAACGTTAAGGAGAAGAACGGTCGTCGTGGGGCAACTCTCGAAGTCCGCGTTAATCCTGAAGATATCGGTAAGGTCATTGGTCGTAACGGTCGTACAGCAAAGGCGCTTCGCACAGTTGTAAGCGCAATTGCTGGACGTAGCGTTCGCGTTGATCTGATCGATACCGACGAACTTCGCTAATTCACTTCAATACGTATGCGCCTCAATGTAGGACGTATCGGTAAAGCCCACGGAATTCTCGGTGAGGCAACGATAGAAGTGCGAACAGATGAAGCCGAAGATCGATTCGCACTCGGTTCAACTTTAGAGACAGATAGCCACGGTCAACTGACCGTGGCTTCTGCGCGTGTTCACAATGGAATCCTTCTCCTTGGTTTTGAGGGCATTACCAATCGCAATCAAGTAGAAGAGCTCCGTAATGAACTTCTCTACGCCGATGTCGATATTGATGCACCTGGCTATGATGAAGATGATTATCACGTCCTCCAGCTCATTGGCTGCACCGCCTATCTGGAAGATGGAAGCGAATTCGGGGTCGTTTCTGACGTTCTCAACCTGCCAGGCCAAGATGTACTTGCAATCAAGACAGCTACCGGTGAGGCGATGATTCCCTTCGTTCATCAACTCGTTCCAACAGTTGATGTTCGAAGTAAGAAGATGACAGTTATTCCTCCAGTGATCTCGGGTGACATCCAATGAAGATTGATGTCATCTCGATATTTCCAGAATATCTCTCTCCATTAAGCCTCTCGCTATTAGGTAAGGCTCAGAGCTCAGGTTTACTTGAGATCAATGTCCACAATCTCCGTGATCATGCAGTTGGAATTCACGGCTCTGTCGATGACACTCCCTATGGAGGCGGGGCAGGAATGGTCATGTCACCTGAGGTCTGGGGTAAAGCGCTAGATCCATTGATGGCAGATGACACAGATCTGATTATCTTGACCCCTGCCGGTAAGAGATTTACTCAGCCTATTGCGCAAGATTTTTCGTCGAAGTCACACTTGATTTTTGCTTGCGGTCGATATGAAGGAATTGATGATCGTATTCGTCAGCACTACTCGCAAGAAGAGTATGCATCTCGCAATATCAAGGTTCACGAGTACTCCATCGGCGATTACGTATTAGGCGGTGGGGAAGTAGCTTCCATGGTGATGATTGAAGCAATTACTCGTTTGATCCCTGGTGTTCTTGGTAATCCGCAATCACTTGCAGAAGAGTCACATAACAGTGAGGGATATCTTGAATATCCTAATTTCACAAAACCTTCAGAATGGCGTGGTATCCCAGTACCTGAGATTCTACTCAGCGGTAATCATGCAGCTATTGCTCAGTGGCGAGAGACACAAGCAATTGAGCGCGCAAAGAAGAATAGATAACTCGTGAGTAATAGCGTGACCACCATAGGGTTGCGCACATGAGCGAAGAATCAGCAAAGATCCAATCTCGCCTTATTCGCGATCTTGAACCTGTTGTCGCTGTAGAGCTTGAACGACACCTTAAGGTTCAAAAGAATTGGTACCCACACGAGTATGTCCCATGGTCACAAGGGCGCACATTTGCAGGTCCACTCAATGGCGATGCGTGGGATGCTAAAGATACAAAGCTGACATCGATTGCTCAGGATTCACTCGTTCTTAACTTGATGACTGAAGATAACTTACCGAGCTATCACACTGAAATCGTTATCTCGATGGGCCGTGATGGCGCATGGGGAACATGGATCGACCGTTGGACCGCTGAAGAAGGACGTCACTCCATTGTGATCCGCGACTATCTCATGGCAGCTCGCGAGGTAGATCCCTATCAACTCGAAGATCTTCGCATGGCGCACATGTCACTGGGATATGAGACTCCTTATGAGAATGACATGTTGCATACGATTGCTTATGTCACCTTCCAAGAATTGGCTACACGTATCTCCCATCGCAATACAGGAAAGATTGCCAATGACGATATTGTCGAAGGCATGATGCAACGCATCTCTCTTGATGAAAATCTCCACATGCTCTTCTATCGAAATACAATTGCAGCCGCCCTCGAACTCGAACCTAATGCTGCGATGCGTGCCATTACAGATGTTGTTACAAACTTTGCAATGCCTGGGGCAAATATGCCCGGCTTTGGCCGTAAGGCCGTTCAGATTGCTCTGGCTGGAATTTATGATCTGGGACAGCATGTTGATGAAGTCATCTGGCCAGTCCTTCGTGCCTGGAAGATCTTTGAACGCAATGACCTGTCCGGAGATGGTCTTAAAGCTCGCGATGAACTCGCTACATTTCTCGAAAAAGTTTCAGCCGAGGCGGCCCTCTTTGACGATAAGCGAGAGGTTCACTTCGAGCGGCAGATTGCTCGCGGTATAGAGCCCATTCGCATCCTGAAGTAACTCTCACCTAAGATAGG
>JACCDW011992081.1_pt1 | contig 29567 bp, 25 predicted proteins | sample 7449781 | NCBI WGS metagenome assembly JACCDW01 (sample SAMN15323449, study PRJNA562643) | freshwater metagenome | isolation source: river surface water | place: USA:Blue River Watershed | collected 2017-08-18
GATTATTAATGAAATACCCTAAATAAAACAAATATAAATCAATTTTTTTATTATAAAATTATACAAATTATACTAAAAGAAAAGTTTTACCAGGAAAGTTTCCATCCAGTGTTAACACCTTCTGCATTCTCAATTTCCGTAATAGCATAGCCCTTATTAGTTAGAAATGACTTGACTGAAGTAACTACATTGGGTTTGTAGTTAGCAGTATCTGCTGTAAGAACCCGACACCAATTCAAATTAGTACTGTTCGCATGAACCATTTTACCTCTAATTAAATCGAGAAGGCGATTAAAATTTTCTTGAAAGAAACACTCGTTAACGCTGTTTTTGTCGGGAAAGTTAAGGCTGTTAATTACTGCATTTAAATCAGTAAATCTGAAAACCCCAACAATGGGAGCAGCCTGGTTACCGGTATTATTAGATGAATTATCTTGAATATTAGCCATTAAAATTTTATATAAATATTTAATAATATTAAAAATTTCAATTTTTTTAATATTAAACTTTTTTAAACTGGATTTATAAATTTGACCTATAAAGAAATATTTACTTGGAATATTATTATATAGTAAAATGAATACGGCTAAAAAGTCAGAACCAGTTTCGAACCCTGCAAATTTGCCGAATCAGCCCAATCCCGTTAATCCAGTTGATGCACTAACTGTTAAACGGGATCAATTGAGAGCCAACTTGTTAGAACAGCAAAAAAAAATATTTAGTATTGAAAACCAATTAATTGAATTAGACAAAGAACTAGCAAGTTTTTCGGATAATTTAATTTTAGAAAATTTAAAATTAAGTGAACAACAGGAACAAATCGTTAATGCAACTGAAGATAATATTTTAGTTGTCGCATGTCCTGGTTCCGGTAAAACACATACTCTGATATCTCGGTATGTGAAAATGATTTTAAATAATGAAATAACTCCAGAAGAAACACTTCTTATCACCTTCACTAAAAAAGCCGGTATGGAAATGTTGAATCGATTAGGTAAAATTCTCCCCCATAAAATTCCTTATCATGTGGGTTCGTTACATGGGTTGGGATATAAAGTGTTACAAGAATTTAATGACATCAATTATACTGTGCTAGACGAAAAAGACGTAAAGGACTTTCTAAGAGATATCATCAGTGAAAACCCAACCTTGCAACAACTAGAAGAAGATGAATTGGGAATTATTAAAAATAAAATCCAATTGATTATTGACCAGGCATCAACATGTTATCCATTTGATTTAAAACAAGCATTAAAAAAAGCAAACTTGGAAAAATACCATAAGGAATTTGCATATGTGTACAAACTATATCAAAGCAAAAAGAAAAAGGAACATTTGGTTGATTTTAATGACTTGATGATCCAGTTTAGTAAATTTTTAGATGAAGAAAAATCTAATATGTTTAAGGATAAAATTAAATATGTATTTTTTGATGAATACCAAGATGTTAACCCAGTCCAAAATTATATTTTATTAAAACTATCAACCAAAGCAAAAGTTATGGTAGTGGGGGATGATGCTCAGGCTATTTATGCATTTAGAGGTTCTTCTGTTAAATATATTTTAAACTTTAACGAAACATTTAATGATCCAAATAAAACCCATCGAATGTACCTGTTAGCTGAAAACTATCGTTCTACACCTTCTATTGTGGACTTTTGTCAAGACATTATATCTCATAATGCCAATCAATTTGAAAAAGCCGTTACATCCAAACAAGAAAAATTCGGTTTTAACCCATGTGTTTTTGCCTTCAAGTCTCAAAAAGAACAGTATAAATGGATTGTGGAAGATATTATGGCAAAAAATGCTAAAGGAATCAAGTTTTCAGATATGGTTATCCTAGCTAGAAAAAATACCCTGTTGGACGAAATTGAATTGCACCTGATGGGAAATAAGATTCCCACCGTAAAACATATTGGGTTATCGCTATTAGACAAAGCCCATATCAAGGACTTTTTAGCTTGGATTACTTTGTTAATTAATCCTAAAAGTTCAATCCACTGGAAACGTATTATTAGTTTACATCCAGGGTACGGGATAAAAAAGGCTAATGTGATTTTAGATTCAGCTACAGGGGATTTGTTAGGGGCAGTTAAGGCTCATATTGATAAAGAAAAGCTTGGTAATCCAAATTATTCCGGACTAGTTGAGTTGTATGATTCGGTTTGTTATTTGAAAAAAGTTAAGCGAGATATTGATAAGGCTCGCTTTATAGTTAATTATTTGGAAAAGTTATGGACTATTAAAAAAGAATCTAATGTTGAAGGTAAAGTTGCTGATATATATAATCTACTTAATTATTTGAAAAATTCATCTCTGGAACAATTTATTAATGATTTATATTTGAATCAAGAAGTGGAAACCAACTTAGAAAATGTACTTTACTTGACAACTATTCATGGAGCCAAAGGGCTGGAATGGGAGTATGTGTATATTATTGATGTTAACTCAAAAGATTTTCCTTCTGTCCGTCCAAAATACTACCTGGATGAACTAGAAGAAATGGACGAAGAACGTAGATTATTTTATGTTGCCGCATCCAGAGCAAAAAAATACTTGTTTATGACTTATCATGAGGACTTACATCCGGAATCTCAAGTTCAAATTAGTCCGCTACTCCGGGAAATTAATTCGGAACTATATACCGGATGTGGAGTTAAAATTGAAAAGTTTCAACCTACTTTAATAATTTCTCGCGATGTACAAAATTATTTGCGTTTTATTGGGTATTCTCGAGTTTATGAGCAAATATCTTCATTAAGCAATCTAAGAACCTGTGTGAATAAATCATTTGATATACCCAGACACATTGAAAAATTACCTCATAAAATAGTCATTGGTAATTTTATTGATTTTCTAGTTGCAAAAATGCTTCAAATTAATTATCCCAAAAAAATTAAAAAATTTGACATGGGTATAATACATAAGGACACAAAGTTTCCACAAAAAATTTATTTGGAATATGTGGATCCACAAACCGATTGGAGAAATATACTGGACCATATATTTTATATTGCCACATGGAAAGCACCTAAGGACTTTGATTTTACTTCATATAGAGACTTGTTAGTAAGCGAGTTAGCATTTAATTATTATTTGGAATTGGAAAAAGGCATTTGTAAAATCATTAATGGGATAAAACCCAAAGAAATTCATACTCATTATGTGGTTTCTCATGGTAGTGTACGAGGGGAAATTGATATTTTTTGTGATGATACAATTATAGAAATTAAATCGTCTGTTTCCAATTATAATGAAATTGCAACAATACCAAATATGTCTCAAGTATTGCTATATGCTTATTTGTTAAAGAAAAAAGAAGTTAAAGTAAATCGAATGATTCTGTACAACCCATTAAATGGGGAAGTTAATAACTTTGATATTGCTGGTTTTAATTTGGTTAAGTTTAAAAAGTCCATTTATTCAGATAATTCTAACTAATAAACTTTAACAAAAAAATATTGACTTTATTATCCATTAAATAAATTATAATTTACTTAATGAATCAAAATGAACTAATTATGGAAATTTATAAAAACCCAAATAATTTTGATTTTTTATGGGTTGCACTTGCACAAACTTTATCATTTGAATTGATTGAATGGGACTACTTGTCTAATTCAGCTGATTTTAATGATTTTGAAGTTTTAGTTAAAAAACCAAACCCAAATATTATTTATTCAAATAAACAATCGGGTTATCATATTCAAATTAATACAAGACTTGATATTTTTAATCAAATTTTTGTGGTTCCGGACTATACCCAGCCAAATAGATTTTTTGTTGGGTTTGTACTTTCGACTAATTCGATTAATTCAACTGATCTAAAAACAATTGGGATAGTTATATATTTTAACCCAACCGGTAAATCAACAATAAAATCTATATTGGCTAATGTTTTATTTGATTATGATTCCAGAAACGGTAAGCCAAAGGCATATTTTTACTCACAATCTTTAATATTTGTTCAGTCTCATCGTGACACTGGAAAACTAATATTAGGTCTAAATTTACTTGATAACGAGGATAAAATTATTGGCACAACAAAAAAATATACATCAATTGATTCTCATGGTGTATTGGCAGGTCCAATGCAAAACAAAAACTTCCGATTTGTGCGTGTCAAGTCAGAAAATTCAATGGAAATTTTAATTGATTTGGGTTCACTTAAAATTAAACAAGAAAAACCTAATGAATTGGTTATTTGTTATTATCAGGTTGAATCAGGAAAGTCAACCGAATTTATAAAAAATTTTACTATTGACCCTGAACCATATGGGGATGGATATCCTTTATATTGTATTGGGTGTGGAAAATTAACATATATTGCATCTTGGACATATAATTCTGTTTTTATGGGCTTGGGTAATTCTTATTGTCTCAGTTGTGAAATCAGGTATAGCAAATCGGACAGTAAATGGGTTTGTTGTAAACTTAATGGTTCCAATGGATTTTGCTCATTTCCAGTTGGGTTGGATGACCCATGTGTTCAGCCCCATTCTACAACCATGAGTATTCAACCAAAGGCTTATTGGGATAAATCAGATAAATATCCATTTAAGGAAACAATTCACATAACTCAAAGAAATATTCTTTAAGTAAATTGGATAATTTTAATTTAAAACCCATTCAAAGTTTTAATTTTACTAAATTACTAATGGAACCAAAAGATTTTCCTAAAGAAGCTGTCGGAAAAGCTGGAGGAATTTTAATTTCCGACATAATAAATGGTGACCAAGTGGTATTTCTTGGTAAATCAAATATTCCAAAAAGAGCAAATGAGTATGAGGGGTTTGGTGGTAAATGGGAACCACAAGACATTACTACCCTACATACCGCACTTAGAGAAATGATAGAGGAATTTTTTAATTTAAAAACACCAACTGAGTTCATTAACCAATTGGCTATTGAAATTGTAAAAACTGATATTATTATTAGACGAGTTGAATTGTATGGAATGTCTTATTTAATTAACTTGGCTGGGTTGGAATGGATATTTTTAAAGCTGGTTAATGTAGCACCCGGGCTGATTAAATGGAAAACCCAGGAAAATAAGTTTAATTATTTGCAGTATATGGAAGAACGAGTTGTTACTGAGACAGCTTCCGATGGGTTAAACGAAATTCAGTCAATTCACATCTGTAAATTATCGGATGTACGAAACAAAGTATATGACTTGAGGTGGTTTACATCAAGAATAATTTACGAAATGTTAGTTAAAAAATAATCAATTATTTGTATTAAATATTAAAAATAACAATTTCTTTAACAAACTTATTAAACTTATTTTTGTTAAAAAAATTAAAAAAAATGCGTATGGGAAATTATGCTCTTTTGGAAATAAGGAAAAATCAAATGTACTGGATATTTTTAAATTATTTTTATTTCCAATGTAAAACATTAAAATATTTCCAGTATGATAATATATAATAATACATTTTATATGTATAATACTTCCAATTTCCATTTATTGCTCCATAATATAAACTTAAAATATTAAATGATAAATTGGAAATGATGTAAATGGAAATGGAGTAAATAAAGTCTCGCGCGCGCGCACGGAAGTTAATACTCTGTTGCGTAATCATTGTAAATTGGAATTATTTCATTTCCATTTCCTAGTTTCCAGTTTCTCATTTAATATTTTGACTTTATATTATGGAGCAAAAAATGGAAATAGGATTGTTATTACATCATATAAATAATTATATAAATAACTATGTATAATAATATAGACGTTTAAATATTAATATTACAAATATTCATTTATGTACGCTTATTCTTTCTTTCCATATTTCCAAAAGAGCACAATTTCCAACACGCATTTTTTTTCTGTTTTTTTAACTGACCCATAATAAAAAACATTTGCAATTGATAATTTCCATTTCCTCAAAAATGATAAATAAAACTGTAAAAATAGTTAAAGAATAAAAGTCTTTAATTATCAATAAACAAATAATATGGAAAATATTTATAAATGTACTAAATGTAATAAAGAATATATGTCAAATAGTGGCTTGTGGAAGCATCAATTAAAGTGCGGAAAAGAAAAAGTTAAAAAAAACAAACAAACTAATTTACCAACAGAAACCAATACCAATACCAATACCAATACCACAACAAACAATGATATTAATAAAGATAAAAAAGAATTTATGTGTATGTATTGTTTAAAAAAATTTGGAACAAACTTTAATAAGCAAAGACACCAAAATAATTGTCAAATGAAAAATGTCATTGCAGATCTTAAGAATGATTTTAATTGTAAATTTGAATTGTTAAAAAAAGACCTAGAAACTAAAGCTACTGGAAAAATATATAATAAATATGTAAACTCTGGTACAATTAATAACAAAATAACGATAAATAAAATTGGTAGTGAAAGCTTAGAATTAACAAATGAAGAAGTAAGAAAAATTTTTAATAAAGAAGTTGAAGGTTTGTTAACATTTATTGAATTTGCAAATTTTAATGAAAGGCTTCCAAACAATCATTCATTTTGTTCAACATCATTAGAAAGTAAATATTTATCAAAATATAATGCTGAAGAAAAAACCATACAAAAAGATCGTAAAAAATATTATTTTGATCAAGTTATAACAAAAGCAATAGATAATCTTGAATTTTTATATAACAAGTTTAAAACAATATTTAAACCAAGTCAACAAAAAGAAATTGAAGAAAAATTAATAAATATTAAAAACATAAAAAGCTATGATTTAAATAGTAAATTTATTAAAGAATTAATCAATCAATTAAATTTACTAAGTTATAATAAAAAAGAAATGGTAATGAATACATGGAACCAACTTTATTATGATTCTGATTCAGACACTGCAGAAAACTTTGAAGAAGACTTAAATAAAGGAATTATACGTAAACAATTAACAAGTATTGCGCCAACAATTATACCGAGTCAAAAAATGATTTTAATAAACAAAGAAGAATATGGTTCTGATTCTGAATTATCTGATTCAATTGAAGTATAAAAATTGATAACTTGATAACTTGATAATATTGGCTTGGTTAATTAATATAATTGCTAATGAGTGAAAACAACACATTATTAAATTCTATTGTATTAGCTGGTGGATTGGCTGGGTCTATTTACTTATTTGCTACTGGATTGAATTGTTTAAATAAGTATTCGCACAATCAGAAAAATAAATTCCCAATGTATTTAAACGGTACTGTAATGGGGCTATCTGGGCTTGCGTGGGTTCACATGTGCTATAGAAAATTTCCATGGGAATTTTTGAAGTAAATTATTTTATATAATATTGAAAATAATATAAATTAAATGTATTATTTTTAATTTTATTACAATGACACAGCTAGTTAATAAAGGTTTTACAGACTTGGATAAGTTCCCAACATGCGCGGAACCTAATTGTTTAGAACGATTGGAATTACAAAATAGGTTCCAGTGTACAAAATGTTCTGGGGTATTTTGTTGTTCCCATCGGTTGGACTGGAAACACAAATGCTCCAGTTTATCGGTTGAATCTGGCGAATCGGCCAAGGTTTATACCAAACCGATAACCCTACCAAAATGTTCACAAACAGGATGTGTTTGTAAACTAACAACCATTAATAAATATTTTTGTACCGGATGTGGGAAAAACTATTGTATGGCACATCGGTTGGATTTTGTTCATAAGTGTGGGAATTTATAACAAAGATTCCTGTTTAATATTGACAACATCAAGTGGTTCCATATTTTGGCATACTGGAGTTTTTTTAATAAATCGGACTGGTTTTATTTCATCAAACCAATCAACAGGAAGTTCATATTCAGACAACATGTAAGTTATTATACAGCCAACTTTATTATTTCCAGATACTTCAAAATTAAAATCAATTTGTTTTTCCAACTGGATTTTCTTAATGGCCTCTTTACTAGATAACTCAGTACCGGGTAAATGAGTTGAAACAAATAATCCCCGGGAATTTTTTAATGTTGAGACAATACGTTCATTTAAATTTTCAATAACTTCATCAAATTGAGTATACTGGGTTACTTTACATTCCCAATATGGAAAATATTTTGGTAGCTGTTCTTGGTTCCAGTATTTTAATATTTTAGAATAAAATATAGTTGAAGCCTTGCCTGCTAACATAGAAACCATTTTTTGAATTCGTCCCCCGTAATCATATTCAAAACCATTATCTTCTTCTTCCTTTGTTACTGGTTTTAAATAATATGTTATTTCATCGTAACCAACATAACAAAGTGAAAATGCCAATGTATTAAAACATTCTATACCAGTTTCAATCATTGCATTTGTAAATCGATCATCATATGGTTTTGTTAAATCTAATTCTTTAAAGTATCGGGAAAAATTAACCCCATCTAAACGAAAAATAGTATGGGAACGTGGATTTAATTTAGCGGTTGTGTCAACTGTAACTATTTTTTTTAAGTTTGCTTCAATACTCATTATAACAAGCTTATATAAAGTTTTTAAGTGTTAAACGTGGCTTTTAAAATTAACTAATGCTAAAATTTGAATTAAAGACTATTTGTTCATTATATATTAATTATTAATGTGTGGAATTTGGGCTTATATTGAACTAACTGCAAATACTGCTGATTATGCTAAACTATTTAATGACTTTATGCAAATCAAACCAAGAGGACCTGACATGTCAAGTTTTCAAACCATTAAAAATCTCACCGTTGGATTCCACCGATTAGCTATTATGGATCCAACTTTTCATGCTAATCAACCTTATATTATTGAAGATGGAGACCGTACTATTATTTTTGTTTGTAATGGGGAAATTTATAATTTTAAAGATTTAATTAGAAACCATAACTTACCCATTCACAATAACTCTGATTGTATGACCATTCCACAGCTTTACTTAAAATACGCCAAATACAACCCTGACGGTCGTACCCACCTTAAAAAATTTTCTGAATTATTTGTACATGACGTTAAAGGAGAATTTGCTTTCTTGTTATTTGAATTTGACCGATTACAAAACTTGAAACAAGTAGTAGCAGGACGTGATTCCATAGGGATTAGACCTTTATATTATCATAACCCAACTTCGTCATCATCTGGGGTTGTATTTAGTTCCGAGATTAAGGGAATGCGATCTTTTGATAACCAGGTTGATGAATTTGAACCAGGTACCATTTTAGAAATTAACTTTGATAATTTTGGTAAAATTATGTCAACTGACAAATACGATTTTAAAACAGTTTATCAAGTTGAACCAATTAATGAACATAGCTTACATCATAACAAAGAAGCTGAAAATGAATTAACTGAAAAGCTATTAAAACAAGTACGTGATTCAGTGGTTAATTCAGTTAAACGCCGTATAGTAGCAGACAGGCCTGTTGCATTTTTGTTATCTGGTGGAGTTGATTCTTCACTTGTTGCCGGCATTAGTGCTAAATTACTTGGACATCCAATTAGAACATTTTGTTGTGGTATGAATGAAGGTACTGATTTATTGTATGCTCGTAAAGTTGCTCAACATATTGGTTCAAATCATACCGAAGTATTTTTTACTCCAGAAGAAGGTTTAGAAGCAATCCGTGATGTAATTTGGACAACAGAAACTTGGGACACAACTTCTATCAGGGCATCAGTGGGTCAGTATTTAGTATGTAAACACATCGGAGAAAAAACAGATGCTCGTGTTGTACTAGTTGGAGAAGGTCCCGATGAAGTTTGCTCATCATATTTGTTCAACTACTATGCACCAAATGGTAAATCATTACATAAATGTGCAAACGAGTATGTTAAAAATATTCATATGTATGATGGACGTCGTGCAGACCGTTGTATTAGTCGTTGGGGATTAGAAGGAAGAATTGCATTATTAGACCCTGAATTTATTGCAGAATACTGGTCAGTTCCTTCCAACTGGAGAATGCCAACTTATAAAGGTGTAGAAAAATGGTGGCTCAGAAAAGCATTTGATGGAACTAATGTTATTCCAGGCCAAGTTCTTTGGAGGAAAAAAGAAGCATTTAGTGATGGCGTATCATCCAAGGAAAAATCATGGTTTGAAATCATTCAAGACTTTATTAATCAAGCTGTGTCTGATGAAGAATTTGTTAAAGAAAACAAATGGGAATGTCCTACCAAAGAAGCATACTATTACATGAAAACATTTTGCGAATTCTTTGGAGAAAAACGCGTTAGTATTTTACCCGGGTACTGGCAACCAAAATGGAATTCATCCGGTTATGAGATTAACACATATGTTGACCCATCTGCTAGAACTCTCGATGTTTATAAAAAGGAAGACCAAGAAAAGTAATTAAATTATAATCATAAATTATTTTATATCATCGAATTAAAATATAAAAATATTATTACAATAAAATTAGTATATGGGAAACCATTAAATATTTATTATTAAATTATGATAAATATTTAATTATTTACAAGTGTGTGGTAACATGTTTAGAGCGTATGGGCTATAAGGAGTTTATTCAAATGGTGCGACTATTGCTTTAGCAATAGCCACTGCGCTTCGCTGTAAAATAACCCCCCGACCGAAAGAAATTGATGTTTAAGTTTCAAGTTATTTTATTTAATAAAGTAATAGCCACAGCGCTTCGCTGTAAAATAACCCCCGACCGAAAGAAATTGATGTTTAAGTTTCAAGTTATTTTATTGTTGGTGTGTTTTTTAACCAAGAATAAAACTGCTTACATGAAATAAAAAGAATATATGATAATTCTTGGTTTAAATTATTTTTAACATAGGAAATTAAATTTTCCATTTCTTTTCCCTTCAAGTGTAAACTTAAACTTTTCCCGTTTGGTAATTTTTCGAGTTTGTCAATATACTTTATGATTTTAACATTTGCACTATTTGCAGGGTTGGTCAGGTCTTTTGATAAATATTTTTTAATTAGCAAACCTAAATCAGGGTCAGATTTATCATTGGGTTGTTTTATAACAACCGGTAAATTTGTATTTTGTGGTTGCGATGAAAAGAAAAGTTTGGCGGATTTGGTGGTAAGGTTATTGGAAGTGAGGAAAACATAGCGAGAAAACATTAAATTTTATGCTAGTTTAATTACACATAAATAATCTTTCAATTTTTTAATAAAAAACATATAGAAATTTTAAAATTTTTCTAAATTAATATATATATTTCATAATGTCCGTACAAGAAAATTTAAATGAAGTTATGCGCTTTCTATTTACTGTTCAATTAATAAATAAAATGTATCATTTGAATACTACTTCCTTCGCCCGTCATAAAGCATCTGATGGTTTTGACGAATCGCTCCAATCCCATATAGACCGGTTTGCAGAAACATATATTGGTCGTTATAAAGTTAAACCAGTTGTAACAAGTTTAAAAATAGACCAAGAGTATTTATCAGATGAAGGAATGGAAAAACTGTTTATTCAGGTAAGAAAATACTTGGAAAATATAAACAGATTATTTGTAGATCCAGATTTATTAGCTATTAGGGACGACTTGCTAGCTGATGTTAATAAAACCCTTTATTTATTTCAATTAAAATAATAAAACAGGTTATCTTATAGTGGTAAACAAACTGGTTCTCCATTAGCAAGAACAGTGCGATAACACCGAATCCAGTTCTTGGCATTATAATCTTTATAGGCAAAGTTATTATATGCGGATGGAAACAGTTGGTCCGAATCTTCAAGGTTAAAAGGTATTTTGGACCCAAAAAATTTAATTTGAATTACATACAAGTTCATATTGGAATTGTATGTGAGCCAATAAGGAATCATTTCATTTGCGCTAACTAACAAGTTAATCGCAGTATTGTGTGCATTAAATGTTGTGCTTAAAACTGGTTTTTGAGCTTTAATTGAATCAATAATCATATCTTTCCATTTGGTAACCCAATGATATGGTTCATTTGGATTATCACGAATTGCAATAATATCTTCATGGCATTTGTATTTGAGGACAAAATCAGATTCAAATTGCGCAATAACTGGATTGGTTGGGTCTTGTGACTTGATATATTTAATAATTTCTCTTCTAGTTTCAGGATTGTTTGCCAAATCAACCAACTTGTTTAATGAAAAACCCATGCGATTTCGCCATTGATTTGTTTTTTCAACGAATTCATTATATTGGGCCATGTAACGAGCTTTTTCATTTAAATATGAAACAAACTTTGGGTTTTGTCTGGCTTGTGCGGGTTCTGGCGATTGAATTTTAATAACTTGAATTTCAACCAAGTTTTCCCAATCAATAGGGGTATTTTCTGGATGTGTTATGTTTCCATTTAAAATTTTAAAAATATGTTCCTTTAACTTGTATGATGGAAGACGGCCTTTAAAAGGTATACCCTTTACTATACCCAAATCGTTAATTCCAATATAACATTCTCCATCAATTCCGGAATTAAAATATCCACATGCATATTTGCTTAGATAGACTTTAAAGTATTTTTTCAAATTAAAAATAACATTTTTATTAAAGTCAAACTTATTTGTACAACAGTATTGTTCAGCGAGTTTAGAATCTAATACCAAACCGGCTAAGTTAAAGGTAAATTCTTTGTATTCACAGTTAATGGTTTCTTGTCCAATGTATTGATTATATTCGGTAGGTTCATGTTGGGACATTAAAATTATAAAATAAGTAATAATACAGGGTTTATTTTTTCAATTTTTTCAATTTTTTCAGTAAATTTACTCAAATCTAAGTACACCCATAGTATTAATGAATTCGTTTCTATTATCCAAATTAGCAATCAAGTAATTGGAAAAACTATCATCAATATCGCGAGACCTAACAATATCTTGAATGACAGTTTTAATGAGAGCAAAATATTGCCCAATAAGTTTTTGCCTGTTGGAAAAGTCAAGTTCACGTCCATAAATGTCGGCCAACCATTGAGCACGATGGACAAATACTTGTTCATAATTAATCGATTCTTGCATTTTAATAAAATTCCAAACAGTTGGATATGTTAGGTTATCCATTCTTGTTTTAAGAATGCGCAAATAGTTTGGTGAATCTTTAATTTTTGTTAGCAGTTCATATTTTTCTTGGAAAAAGTTTCCAGAATCATCAAGATGAATCATATCTGGTTTAATTTCAAAAAAACACCCGCCATCATTTTGAGTAACATCAAAACATACATTTGAGATAATTGGTTCTCGTCCAAAAATTCCAAACAAACTTGTATAAAAATGAGTACTATCAAAACCAGTATAGTCTTGATAAATAATTTTACTTGGGGAAACTTTTCCAAGTCCAATTGTAAGTAGCTGGTACATAATACTAACTGATTCCGAAGATTTTTCCAATTGAACAGGATTCATATGTCTATTAGCTTCGGGATAGAAACAATCATTAATAATAAAAAATTTTCCTTTTCCATTTATAAATTCTCTGACCTTTGGAACAACATGACCCGGATATTGTGCTCGAACCGAATCATGCCAAAATCCTTGAACACATGCGGTATCCTGCGTATTGTCCCAACTAGTTTGGTTTACCAAAACAAGAGGGTCGTTAATTTGTTCAAAGTATGTAAATAACTTTAAATCAGATTCCATACAAGGGTCAATCAATACAACCAAATGTGAACCTTCGAATCTATTTAAAAAACAGGGATATTGTTGGTTATTTTGTTCGGTAATTTCCGCATAGTGGCCCATGGATGCTCCAACTCCAAGATATAGGGTTGAAGTGGTAGGTAAGCTTAAGTAATCAAATATTCTTTGCCAGTGATTCATTAATGATTTAAATTTAGATGTTATGCAAGTATTTTTTTCAATTTTTTTACTATTATGGCTTAAAAATATTGAAGTTAGTAATTATTAATTTAAATATGTAATTTATATCAATGAGTACTGTTACTTTTCGTCACGAAAACCAAAAATCCTTCAAATTAAAAGGTGTTAAACATCTTGTTAAAGAATCCATTATTGATGGTGAAAAAGGCCTGTTGTTTGTACTTACTAAAAAAGCTGGTGAAAAATTCCATCGTATTTATGTTATGGAAACTGCTAAAGACAAGTTTGAACTTAAGGAAAAGATAGATGATAAAGAATCAACTAAAGAAATTAACATGGCTGAACTAAAGAAAATATTAATAGCCGAAAAAGATCTTGGATTTGTTAAAGATTATGTTGAAAACGAGCGTGGTTCATATAAATAAAGTTTAATTAAATATAAAACAACAAATTAACAAATTAAAAAATTATTTTCTTTATTATTTACAATGAGTAAATTAAATAAATCAAAAAAATCAAACAAATATCAAATTGATTATGGGGAACTAACAGGTTCAAATGTGCCTTACACTAATGGTTTTATTAAATGCCAGGTAGATTTATCAGGTGCATATTATGGAATTGAATTAAATCCAAATATTGTTGAAATAACTTGGAAACAAATTACCCAATTATATATTTTAAGTACAGGACATAGTATTGGTCCAAACCCATGTAAAATACTTAATCAGGATATTGAGTATAGTTCTGATTTATTAAAAGTATTAGAAAACTCAGGCAAATATTTTTCAATTAATGACACAAAAACAGACCGGGATTTTAGCATTATATCTCATGGGATGATAAATTCGATACCACGAGTTGTTTGTTTTCCAGGAAAGTTTTCAGAAAAAATTATTGTTTCAGGTATTGATGACGAACCAGATAAAACCAAATCATATTTTAAATACGGAAAAACCACAGGAGTAACTTCTGCTAAAATTTTTCTAATGTTACAAAAACCAAAAGCAAAAGCACTATTAGAAAATAAAATAGCTAAGTTTAAAAATCAAAATATTTATCAAATACCAAACTATCAAACTAAAACATTAACTGTTTTATCAGTACCATCAAATGGGGTTGATAATAATATAACAAACAAAGATTATTTAATGGTTCACGATGAACACTTTTATTCTAACACAGTTTTTAATGAAGAATTAAAAATTGAACCAAATTATCAATTGTATATTTATTTAGCTGGTTTTTTACAGTGGTTTGGATATGAACCAACTGATAAAAATAAATTACAAATTGCACATGTTATTAATTCAAATTCAATTGGAACCAAATGGTTTGAAGCTGAACGTGTTGGATGGGTTAGTTTAATGGGAGATTCAGGTGCCGGATTTTATTCTGTGGAAACAGATGAATCGGACAAAAAATCCGCTAAACTACTGGGAATAAATATGGAAGGTTGTACAATGATTACAGTAAACCCCGTATCCAACCCAATTAAACTAACAAAAGAAGTATTTATTATTTGGGTTGAATTAAAATCACAACTAATAATTGGAAACTGGGAAATTCAATCAGCTCAAAAATGTTCGCTAGTCCAGAGTATCCCACATATAGCACAAACAATGAGCGAAATGGTTGGAGACAAATTATTAATAAAATAAAAACTGATAAAATAATTGAAAAAACTGAAAAAACCAAGTTAAAAAGATATTAGATTATATTTCCAATGGTAAAAACAAAATTTCCTAGTTTATATACTATTTTAAAAACTGGAGACCTGAATACTTTGGTTCAATACTTTGAAACATATCCGGAAACGTCAGCAACAACAAGATTAGTGGCTGGAAAGCAGCTTAGTTTATTTGAACAAGCTAATGAATTTGGTCAAATACCCATAATAAAATTTCTAATTGATAAAACACCACCTGAACAATTAGTTAATTTAATGACTAAAATTATTTATAGTATGAAATACAATAGAGAACCAAATGGTAATGAAGTATATCAATATTTTTCAGAAAAATTATTTAATTTGATAGACTCAACCGGTTCAGTAGAATTAATTAAATTACTTGAATCTATGTTTTATCTGATATGTACATGTGGATTTGTCATACATGATAATGTAATTACGGAACTACTTAATAACCGATTACTTGACCTAAAAAATAAATTGCACGACTTAGATTACCAATGGAAATTTGCTAATAAACTATTATCAGCACCAAGTCGGGTTTATAAACTTTTAGTTAAATATTATAATGAAAATCAGTTAAATCAAGCCCAATTACTAGCAACTTACATAATTTGTTCTGATGGTAAATCAGATTCAATAATAAAATTATTTAAATCAGTTGACCTTAAAACTAAAGTTTCAATCAATCCTCAAAAAACCCTTCAAGTTCAGTTATCAAATTTATTTGTGATATCTGGTGCTCCAGCAAAATTAACCCATTTGTTAGCTAATCCGAACTTTGAGTTTGAACTTATGGAAACTATAAAAAATATTATTTCTGATGATTTTACCGGCTATGAACTTAAGCTTGGAGGATTAATATGTGCAATAAATGGACGCTATAATTTAAGGCCATATTATTTGGGACAAAATTTTATAGACATTGGTCAATTAGATTATTTAAAATTATTTGAGTCAAAATTAACTAATGTGTTTTGGTTATGGTTGCTAGAATCAAATAAACAAACAAAAGACGAAAAAGAAAAAGCAATAGCAGACAAGTTAATAAAGCCTATGATAAAAGAATAAAATTAATTTTGATTTTAATTTAATAAACAATTAGGTAAATTGTTATTAAATTAATTTTATTTTGTTTTAATAATTTCAACTGCTGAATCCATAACCAAGTTAGCTAACCCATAATCAAATGTTCGGTAAGAACCTTGATACATTACCATAATATTTGATTTATTAGAATTTGACCTGGGTGCAAAAACACTTTCATTTGAAACAGTTCTTTCGGCAACCATAACAATATTTGTATAATAGTTTGCTTTTTGGTACTCTACATATGTTTCAGGATTGAGTATATTAGTAATATCAATGATTCGGTAAGCTGGACGTTTTTCTTGAACTTGTTTCATTACATCTTTAATCATATCAGATGAATCAGCCTGACCTATAGTATATTTGGTTTCTTTGGTACTAGAATTAGTACGGGCATTATATTTTTCACCAAGTTTTTCTCTTAATCTTTCTTTTAAATCAGATGAATAGGAACCTTGGTTTTGTTTAGCTTTTGGTTTTGCAACAATATTAAATTTTATTTCGCGGTCAGTTCTTGATTCTTGAGTTATTTGAAATTCAGGTTTTACATATTGACTTGCCAATGCAACCAAATCAAAATTTCCATTAGATTTAACAGCTAATTTAAATTTATCTACTGCTGATTTTGATACAAATCCAGCTTTGTCGCCTTCAATATACACTGCAAAACCCTGGGCCTGTTGAGCTGGTTGGGTAGATTGAGCAGGTGCGTTAGTTTGTTCTTGTTGTTCCATTAAATTTATTAAGTGGATAAACCTTTAAACCCAAATAATATTTTTTTAATAAATTATTTAATTAAACATATTAACCAGATTAAGCGGATAGGTCTAAATTTGTTGATTCATAAAGAGTTTTACATAATTTTATAGTTTCTCCTACCATGAAATGTTTAATGCCTTGACCAGTAACCAAGTGCATTAATGTCATTTTTGTTGCAGCTGCTCTTCCATCACGAACACGATGCATTTGATTTTCAATTATCACTTTACTAAGTGAATTATTATCAGATGGACAAACAGGAAGTGTTTGTGGGAATTGATTAATAATTTGAATTACTTGGTTAATGGGAATAGAAACTCCATTTCTAACAAAATTAAATTTGTTTTCAGCTCCAGCTAATTCAAGTTTACTTTCAGTTACTTCTAAAAGTCTTCTAATAGATGCTAAATCAGCTTGGGGTAATTTATCTGTATTATTAAGTTCTGCAATAACATCTGGGATCATAGTAAAAGTAGATTTTTCAGCAGCTTCAGCTTTTTCTTTATTTTGATGAATTAATTCAATATATTCAATTGTTTTTGCTATACTTTTAAGAAGTTTATGGGTTAGAGCTGACTTGTTTGTTATTCCTTTAAATCCAGTAACAAGTTCACCAGCAGGCCCAAAATCTTCAGATTTAAGGTTATATTTGAATGATTCAACTAAAGGAGGTTCATTTTGTGCAGATGAGTTTGAATTGTTTGCAGTATTGAACAAATTAGCTTCTTTAAGTTTTGTTACAATTTGTTCTAAAAGTTGATTAAAAGATTGATCATAATTTTGGTTGGGTATTGTTTTCTTATTTTTACCAGTACCTTCTATTTTAGTAGGTGATTGATTTTTTTTATTGGTAAATGTGGCTTCATCGTTTGTATTTAATAATTCACTAATTAATTGTTTGATTTCCTTTAGTTTTTGAACTCTTATGGGATTTTCAAAAAAGTCCCAATATACTTTTCCGATTGCTTTGACTTTAGCTGGTTCTTTATATTCTTCAGCTTCTTGGACTCTTTCATATGCTTCTTTAACTGATTGTTCTAAACTATTGAATTTTTTATATTCATCCTTTTTAGGTTTGGAACCGGTTAATCCAGGATCAGCAGGTACAGGATATTTTGTTTTAGCTTTAGCATCAGTAAAACCTAATTTATTTTTTCTAATATCATAAGCAGTTTGGTAAGCCTTGAGTTTTTCAGGGTCAAATGATGTGTTAGTTAATTCAACAAAGGCTTCGGTAGAAATAAATGTTTTAGTTCCTCCACGAGTTTGGTATTGGATTTTAAGCTTATTGGCTTCAACACTAACAATAGAAACTTCATTTTCAAGTTTTCTAGTACCAGCTGATGTAAACTTATGTGTTTTATTAATATTTGTCATTAATTGATATAATTTACCCAAACCATTATTTGGGTCTGAAACTTTACCAGCAGCAAATAATTCTTTTACAGTCATAACTGGGACATTTTTACTTGAATCAGTATTAGTTTTAATTTCACTGGCTTGTATGTTTGGTTCACATAAATATGTTAAAGCGTCAGTAGTATTTGGGTTAATTTTTTCTAACCATTTATTAATTGACTCGGGTGTTTCTTCGTTCCAATATAAGAAACTAAATAAAACTTGTAACCAAATACAAGTTGAATTAACAATAGAACTTAAATTTTTCTTAGCAAGTAACATCATAGTTTTACCAACACAATCTGCATCTCCTGATGTTGAAGGAATACAAGTGAACTTATCAATTTCCAAAAATAAATTATCAAAGAAATCATCAAATTTATCTTCTCTGGTAGATTCGGAAACATTTAATTCAGTTCTTAGACTGAAACCAACACACATGGCTGCAAAAATTAACATGGAAATAGTATGATTAATATAATAACCTTCTTTGACAACTTTGTTTAAGAAATTTTCACCAGGTCCAGCAGAGGTATCTTTTACAAGTTGGTCATTATAAAAATTATCAACACGAATTTTTTCTTTTCCTCCTCCAACAGATTCAATAGTAAAGTATTTACTTTTATTAACCCATTTACTTATGTTATCATATTTAAGCAAATCATTTAATGATGGATATTGTTTGGTTTCGTCATCATCCCTGGTAATATCAGCCTTTTGGGTTACAGTGTTAACCTTTTGAACTAACTTGGCCATATTTTCAGGTTTTCTACCTGTTTTTAAGAATGTGTCAATTTGTCCTGTATTTTCGGTACCAGCCATATCAAATAATGGGAAATACTTTACTTTGTTTGTTGTAGCTTCTAAATCTTCTATTTTAACAAGTACACAAGTATGTCCACGAGAACTTTCAATGTTATTTTTGGTTGGCAATACTGTATTAATCTTCTTTTGTTCAATAATAAGATTTTCAAATAATTCACCAATATTGGAACTTTCATCTGGGTTAATTGTTTTCCAAATTTCAGGAACAGTTTCAACAAGTTCTCTGAAGGTTTTTTGTTGAGCTTCTGGGTTTGGAGTTAAATTTGGATAGGAGTTTCCGTTAGTTATAAACCCTTTTAGTTCGGAATAAGTTCTTCTGTCCAATTTTTTGGAAACTACTGTTGAATAAAAGTTGGTGTATTTGTTAATTTTTTGATTTGTGTTTGTGACCGGTACCATTGAAAATGGGATATATTTGGAATCTTCTAACACACTTGTGTCTCCACTATTTGATTTGGCAATTGAATTAATATCAAAGAAAATAATCAATTCATTAAATCCAGCATCTGTGTTGTTGATTTGAGTTTTTTGTCCGTAACAAACAAAATATGCAATTGATATTTTTTTAGTTGAAGGAGCACTAGGGTCAGAAGATTTTCCATCTTCAATTGATTTATTAATGATATAAGGAACAATACCTTCTTTGTCATCAGGATGACCATTAGATTTACCAAAGTAACGTGTTGTTTTTCCGGTACCTGAAGCTCCTAAAGCAAACATCATATTAATAGTAGTATTTGTTGGATTTTCAGGATCTGAATCAGAACTAATTAATTTACCGAGTCCAATAACTGGGTCATCAATTAATTTTTTAGTTCCATTAGATTTATTTGATTCAAAGAAACCAGCATGTGAACTAAATTCATTAGGTACAAACTCTCCTTCTGCAAAATCACCTAATCCTAATTGATTACAATCAGTTCTATTTTGACCTTCAATAAACTTATATTCTACAACTTCTTTTTTATTATTAAAAGTAAATTTATATTTGCATGGTTGCGATGCATAAACACTTGGAGGAAATTCAATTGTAAAGAAAATCATTGGAATTAATTTAATGTAAGAATTAATACCATCTTCTATCTGTCTTCTTACTTTATTGTACAATCCTAGTAAAACTTTAGTTTCATCAATTGAAAAATTTCCAGATTTTGTTTCAAATAATAAATTTCTTAAAATAGCAATATTTTTCATATATGGTTGCAATTGGTCTCTGCAAGAAATTAATCTGTTTTTATAAATGTCAAGACGGGGTTTAGTAATTTGTGAAACTTTTGTTTTTCCATCTTGTGTTTGAGTAACTTGAACTGGCTCAGTTTCCGCATTTAATTTGTCTATTATTTTTTCAAAATCTGAAAATTTCCCAATTGACTTTTGTTCTTGGGTTAATGTGGCAAACATGGTTTTATCCCCTGTGTTTCCAAGTTTTAAATTAATTTTATCGTATAGAGACATCATTTTATAAGTTAATTCAATTGTTCTATCAACTTGTTTTTGATTAGTTAAAGTCATTGGACCAATATTTGATGGAACAAGAATACTTGAAGAATATAATCTAAATAATTCCAAGAAAATTTCTCTATCAGCTGGGTTAATTTGTTCTAATGGTTCATCAGGTAAGACTAATTTAGCAGCACCACCAGATTGACCATATAAAACAGAATAAACAGAAGCAGTATCAACTAATACTGATTTAGGTAAATTATCTCTTTTGTTTTTAATAATATCTTCTAACTGTTGGATCATAATTGTTTTTTGTTGAGTTTGTGCAGGGTTAATATCTTTGGTACCTTGAATAAATGTTAAAGCCATGTTTTCAATAAAAAATACTAAATGTTCAATAACAATTACTGTGTTATCCAAAGTTTTAAGAATTAAATCTATATCGTTTTTTAATGAATTTTCATCTTGAATTTTAACAGTAATTTTACTTGATTCATCTGTTTTAACCAAGTTTTTAAGTGCATCTTCAAATTTAATAGTTTGGTCTTTTTGATCTGGATAGTTATAAAAGTAAATTTGATATTTTAAAAGAACATCAGCATAAAAATCTGTATTTTTTGCTTTAAACACATCTTTCCATAATTCAACAATGTCATTACTTGATGTTTCATCATGTTTAAGTAATAATGGATTATTTGTTGTTAAATAAGAATAAAGTCCATTATAGTCGTCAAGTATTTTATCTAACTTAACAAGTAAACCAGAAACAGTTGCCATTTTACCAAAGAAAACAGCAAAGTCTTTATTTGTTAAAACCGATTGATTTTGATGAGATTTAATTTCATTGTCAAGAACCAGAATAATATACTCCTTACCTTGAATATCAATGTTTGAAAAAGAGTTTTCAATAATTTTTTTTAATTTTGAAATCATTAAATCAGAACGAGAGTTATAATCAGCAATAAAAGAACCACCTTTAAGTAATTTAGCAAAATTACCTCCTCCTAATTGATCATCAACAAGTTTTCTTTTTCCTTTAGGACTTGTTGGTTTTTGTGCTTGTTTAATAGTTGTATTAGTTGGAGATTTAGGACTTGTTGGTTTTTGTGCTGTTGTATTAGTTGGAGATTTAGGACTTGTTGTATTAGTTTTGTTAGTTGTTGTATTAGTTGGAGGTTTAGGACTTGTTGTATTAGTTTTGTTAGTTGTTGTATTAGTTGCTACAGGTCCAGATTCTTCTTCATCTTCTTCTTCTTCGTCGGGATTGGAAGCTGCACCAGTATTTGCTCCTGTGGTAGTATTTGTTACTGGTCCAGGTTTAATTTCAACTTCTACCGGAGCAGTATTTGCTACAACATCTGGTTCTGGTTTACCCATAATGTCTGTAACGAAATCTCCAATTTTAGTTGCTTCAGATTGTTTTTCTTTTACTGCGTCATTTTTAGGTGCTTGTTTTTCTAGTTTAATTGAGCCGAGAGTTTTATCATTTGATTTAATAAAATTTTCAAGATATGCGGCATATTCTTCAAGTTTATGAATATAGTCGGCAATTGATTTAGAAATAGTTCCTTTTTCTTTGGCGGCCTTAATCATTCCAGTAATTTTTCCATATAACTCATCAAATTCTTGTTGTCCAGCTTTGCTTTCTCCTGAATCAACATTTTCCATTTGATTAACAATCCATTCAATTTCGGCTTTTAGTTTAAATAATTGATCATTTTGAGTAACAATATCATTCATTCTTTTGTGGAGTTCAGTTATTTTTCCTTCTAAGAAATTTTTATCTTGGTCAATACCATCAATATGTGCAGTAAGTTCTCCCATATCTCTTAATATAGCATCTTGAAATGCGTCATATCCCATTGCACCACCTTTTAAGGTTATTTTTTTTACATTGATATCTAAATCTTTACTTGATTGAACATATTTTTCAAGTCCAGTTATCATTGTTTCTAACATTGAAATTTTTTCTTTTTCATTTTTAAAGTCATTTCCTAAAATTTGATAATTTCCAGCTAATCTATCACGTTGAGTTTTTAAAATACCAACTAAATTTTGATAGTAGTTGTTTATCTTCATTTGGTTTGACATTTGTAATTGAACAAGATTTTTATAATAGTTGATTGATTGAGCAGAACTCTTAATCAGATTTTTGTATTTTTTATAAAACTTCTTTTCTCTGCTTGTTCTTGGTACAGAGCTGTCAGTACTTGGGCTATTATTATGCCCACCAACCGCATCTAATTCATATTTTTTTTTAATTATTTGATAATAAGAACCTAAGTTTTCTAAGACCAAATCAATTGGATAAAAATTTATATTTTTTTTTAAATTTATGTATTTGGATTTATATGTTAAATACTTATTTTCATAATTTAATTTTACTATTGATTCCATTAGTTATATACTATTAGATTACATAATTATTTTTACTTTTTATTTTTCTTGAATACGCAAGAAAATTGAATTTTATATCTGTTACTTCAAATACAGTATTTACACTAATGGAAATCCCACAGTTTATTCATACTACATTTACTGATGCGAATGCTGATAGTGTTCGTCTTAAACTTCCAACCCTTCCATTTGTTTCGGGTTCAATTGATTCAGTTGTTGACTGGATGGTAGCCAATCCACTAGGAAATGTTGACATGGAAGATAAAAAAACAGGTGCAACTTTATTTTTCCTTGCTTGCAAACACAATCCATCTGATAAGTTAATTGTCTGGTTAATTGAAACCGGAGAAACTAAATTAGATTTTGTTAATTCTCAGGGAGAAAACGTGGTTGAGTATTTGGGAAAATCTGCCTTTAATTCTCCACAAATTTTTTCAAGAATAAAATTATTATTAAAATATCATTCTTTTGATTTGGACAGGAAAAATAAGTTTCAGGATAGTTTATTTGATATTTTTGCCTATTCTGGTTATGCGGATTTAATTAAGTTGGTTTGTGCTGAAGGTTACGTTCCAAGTGTAGACCGTGTTAATCGACTTATCAAGCAAATTAATGATATTATTACTGGTCAATGTGATGATTATTGGTCTTCAGATGAAGTAGATAGTGATTTTTTATTGGAATCTCTTGATAAAGTTCTTATGGTTCTACATCAAATACACTCCCAATAATTTTATATTAAATATTAAATTTTTTTATCCATCTGTGTTGACCTAAAAAAACTGAAATAATAATAAATAACTTAATCAACAATTATTCTCAATGTCCCAATCTATTAGAGTAATAGACAATTATGTGAAGTATTTAAAAACAATTGCACATGAAATTTATACTTATCAAACTGATTTATACGAGGAAATTCAAGATGAAAATTCTGATAGTGGAGATTCTACTGACCAATATGAAATGATTTATCAAAGTATTGCTAACAAGTTTAATTCTCAAAAATTACAAATTCAAGAACAATATCAAGTTTTCCAATCCAGACCAATTACTAATTTTTATGAAACTGGAATAACTCATGGAAAACTTAATAATCAAATTCAAACTAATTTACTTGAACTTGTAAAAGCATTTGCTGCAAATACAGAAGTTGATTATCATCCTGGTTCAAATAACAAAGTTAGAGATTTAGTACATCCTTCTGTTTATCCATATGTTAAAGGAAAAAAATCTAAAGGAAAAAAAGTAGATTTTTTCAAGAGACCATATGAATGTTCAAAGTATCAGTGGTTACCAAGTGAATTTCAAATTAACTGTACTGGTAAATGTGAAATTAAATCTTACATTAATAATTTACCACTTGGTGAAAAGCAAATGTACAAACAAATAACTAATTTATTTGATTCAGTTGGACCAGAACTTGCAAAAGCTTATGCATATGCAACAACAATTAATATTTTTGAAAATAACCCAAACCTAAACTATAAAGAACACATACCTTTTAGTTCATCTGAATTTACTAATATAAAATTACAGGTGATTACTAAAATTGTTCAGGTAACTTTAGGTCCTGGTGAATCTCTTTTAGGTTCATGGCATGTGGAAGGTATGGGGCATGAAAATATTATTGCAACTGCATCTTGTACTTTAGAACAACCCGATGGATTTGAAGCAAATTTATATTTTAAAAGAACATATTATGAAGAGGAAGCTGGATATTTGATGGCAAATACTTACCAACATCCTCATGAATCAATTGTGGATTTATATCATGGAAATCTGGTTCCAATCGGAAAAGCTGATATTAAATCAGGTTCTCTGGTTGTGTTTCCAAATAATTTTGTTCACAAAGTTGATATGACTAATACAACTGGAACCCCATTAACAAGAACAATTTTAGTTTTTTGGTTAGTAAACCCACAGGTATCAATTAAGTCAACCAAGGACATATTACAACAAACATGGAATAAAGATGAGGTTGAACAAACAAGATTAGAGTTAATGAAAGAACGTACATTTTATAAACAAACATTTAATCAACGAGAGATTAACTTGTGTGAACATTAATTACTATTAGTATCAACTAGCTGATACATGTGTTGTCGGTGAGTAAAATCACCAGTAGTGTGTAAATACATAAGATGACATGCATTGCGAATTATAACCAAATAATCCGATGGGAAATCTCGATGTGAAAATTTTGATTTATTATAAGTATATTCCTTATTATTAATGTTTATCATTAAAATATTTATTCCAGTAAAATCAACAAATGCATTAAAAATTGGGTCTAAATCTGGAGTACTAGGGTCATCAATTAAAGATATCATAAAATCTTTTATTTCAGGATTAAGCAAACCAACTGCCATCTCTCTAATTATTAATTTAAATTCATTAAATTCTATAGATGAACCAAAAAGCTCAAGTATATCAGGTCGTGTTGTTTTTAAAAACAAATAAAAACAATTGTAGGCACACAACCCATTACCACGAGAATTAATTATTTGGTTTAAACCAGAACTTAGTACTCCAGCGAATATTTTATTTAAAATAGATTCAAACTTAATTCTTCCAGGAGTTGGTGCACTAAAATACCAATTGGTAAATTGTTCAATTGAATCATAAATACCAAAATAATATTTATCAGAAAGTGGCTGATGAGTACAAATTTGATTTATTTCTTCAGTCAACTCCCTTTGTTTTCTTTCCTCAGGACATTCACCATTAGTGGCAATATATTTTAGTAATTTAAATGGAATTTTAGTTATATCTCCATGAAAAAGCCCTGGGTTACTCAAGTATAGTTCAGTAAAATTTTCCATTAAATTTAATTATTAATAGATTAGTATATTAATTTTTTTCAATTTTTTATAAAATAAAACAAGTCATGGTTATTTTTTCCTTTTTGCAACTTGTTCTTCGTATTGTTCGTACTCTTCTAATTCCCAATTGATGGCACTGCGAATTGACGGGTTTACCATGTCACCAATCTCGTCAAAAGTAACACAGTTCATGTAGGGAAATTCCCTCCATAGTTCGCCCTCGGTTGTGTCCTGAGCAGATTGAATATAACCTCCTCTTTGCCCGTGGTAAACGTATTTTGTACAATTGGCGCAATAAAAAACAAAAACACCATTGATGGAACCATAAGATTTGCAGTTCCAACATGATTTTGGTCCAGACATTGTACCACATGTTGTGCCTTCTGGACATCCCATGTGATTAAGTGCCCATTCTTTGGGAAAATGCTCGTCGTATTTTTGCCCATCAACAACATAATATTTTCCTTGGGCTCCTTGAATAAGGGGTAGGTGGTATTGATTATTTACAGTATTTACAAGGTTTGACATTAAAATTTTTATATTATTAGAGCTGATGGGAATTTATTTTTCAATTTTTTTAGACCTGTAAGAATTTGTAACAAATTCTTATGTGGTCTATTAATAAATCATTTATTTATTTTATTTGGTTTATAATTAACTATTAGGTAATTAATTATAAGCTATAAAACATTTAATAAAAAAAATCTATTTGGTTAATTCAGCATAATCGTTATTAATAAATGCATTAAAAAGCACGAATGCTTCCTTAGGTTTATAAGTTGGTACTTCATGACCAGCAAATTTAACGGTACTAAATGCTAAACGTGATTCTCTAGACCAAGGAGTATTAAATTCACTAACATATCCCGCAGTTTGTCCATCAACCTTCCATAATTTCCAATAAGAACTTGGTTTGTAATTTAATACATCAAATACCACATGTTGGGTATATCCGGTAGCACAAACACCATCATCATCACCAGAATAGATAAGCATACGGATACCAGCTTCCTTGTCATCAAGTAATTCTTTATAAATGTGAATAACTGATTTCATTTTGTCAGCTAATTCGTATTTAGTTGTTCTTGAACATTCGTCCCAAATTATATCAGGTTTAACATGTAAAGCAGTTTTAACATCAGGACGGTTCATATATACAGTTGCATAGTTATCTTCACAAGGTTCATAGTCATCACCAAGTGGAACAGAAGGATGGGCTATTTGGGCAGATTTTGTTATAGTTCTATCATGAATGAAATCACTCATCCAAGATTCTTGGGCTCCAACGCAAATAGGATAGTCGAGTGCATAAGGGTTAGAGTTGGAAGTAATGCGCATAAAATCTAACATCATAGTTGAGCAGACAGAATTGTTTAACATAGTTAATGGATTAGTGCAACCTTGGCTCACATACTTATCCCATGAAGGTTTAGGAAGCATGGAACGAGCATTAAGAGCTTCCATTTCAGCACCAGAACCAGAATAATAATCAACATAAGGATTACCAACAGCAAAACCCTTAAAGTTAATTCTTGATTGAGTAGGTTGGGCTTTGTTGTATTGGACGATTTCTCTGGCCCAGGTAGGCATATAGTGACCACCATATGATTCAGAGGTAATAAATAATGGATTAGGTTTGTATTGGGGAAATTTTTCTAAAAAGGATAGAACCAATTGCAAATTATCTTTGGCTGCTTGGTCGTCTCCAATATGATAATCATTTGAATTACCAGAATATGAGTAACCAACACCTACAGGTTGTTCCACAAAAACCATGTTGGCGACACGATTCCATCTCCAGTCATTAGGAATTAAGTTACCATAAGCATCAGGTTTAAAAGGTCCCTGTTCAGTTAACAAGCCTAAAAGACCAGAACATCCAGGCCCACCATTAGTCCAAAAGACAACGGGATCATTTACAGGATCTGATTCAGATTGAACAAACCAATAATGAATTTTCTTTTCAGTAGCTGGAATATCAAGATATCCTGAAAATTGGACAATATCTTGACTAAGCCCGGGTAAATTAGTAACCAAATCAGCTTGAGCTTCAGCTGTCATTGGGAAACCGGAAATTACCGTTGCAGAAAAGGAAAGAAAAGTAGAAAATAAGAGTAAAACGCTACGAAAGTTCATTATTATCTTAGACTATATATTTTTTCAATTGAAATTTCATTTTTTTTAATTTAAACTAATTAAATAATTTGACTAAGGTATTTGGTATATTTGGTTATATTGTTTAGTGCATATGTATTTTTTGGGTTTAATATTTTTATTTCACAATTATAATAAACTAATCTAGTTAATACAGAATCAGGTTTTATTTGATAGGGAACAACAATATTAATTTGGCGGTTATCTGATATTTTTATTGCTGGTTCAAATTTATTTTCAAATTCAAAATCATATTCTACATCAACCCAATTTTCAGATAAAACATTTAGGTTTATTGTTTGTGTATTTGGTAAAGCCTTATCTAATGTAAATAAAAATTGTATCCAGTTCATTTAATTAAAATATTAGATATATTTTTAAATAAAAGTAATTAAAGAATATTAAACTTATTATATAAGTATTATATAAATGGATGTGATTAATAGGACTTTATCAAAAACATTTAGTCCAAATAGTTTATCGCCTAAATTGTCAGCACAAAACATTGAAATTGTTGTTAAATCTTATGAACCTGCTAGAAAAGAATCATTTGGTAACGATTCTGATAATGGATTTTCAGATGAAAAACCTTTGTTATCTCCTAAACAAACCAAATGGCAAAAAATCACCAATTGGTATGTTGGAAATAAAGCAACTGTAATAAATAAAATGTTGTCTATATCTATTCACATATTTATAATGGTTATGTTTGAAATATATTTTTATTTTAATTATGTAATTTATTTAGAAAAGGATGAATTTATGGGAAAGATACATAGTTATATTGGTGAATTGGACAAAATTCAATTGAACCCAATACAGAAAAAAGTTATTAGAAATTTAATAATGTCTAATTCAGCTCAAGTTACTGCAAGTTTATATACGGAATATACCGAATCTTTACTCGAGCAATCGCGACTAAAAAAAGAACTTTTAATTTTATCTTATAAGATGGCAGGAGTTGTTGGGGCTATTGGGTTTTTCTTTTTTTCTTGGGGATTATTAAATTGGCGAGACATTAAATGGAAAGGAATAATTATCGATAATATTTTAATGTTTGTGTTTTTGGGAACATTTGAATACATGTTTTTTTCCAATGTTATATTACATTATAATCCGGTAACTGATGGGGAAATTAAATACACAATGTATACTGGGCTTGTTGATTACTTTAATCAAACTGCTAGGTGATGATTACTTTAATCAAACTGCTAGGTGATGATTACTTTAATCAAACTGCTAGGTGATGATTACTTTAATCAAACTGCTA
>JACCDW011253059.1_pt1 | contig 29543 bp, 26 predicted proteins | sample 7449781 | NCBI WGS metagenome assembly JACCDW01 (sample SAMN15323449, study PRJNA562643) | freshwater metagenome | isolation source: river surface water | place: USA:Blue River Watershed | collected 2017-08-18
CACGTTCATTATCGGCAAAGCAAAGTAGGTGCCGAATTTGATAAGACTTACAGTTTTGTGCGCTCAATGAATAGCTCTTTTAGGCCAGAAGTGACTTATAAGAAACTCAAGCGTGAAAGACGCATAGATAGAATTCTGTTAGCTGAGAAAATGGAGTCATCCCCTAAATGGGAAATGAATTATTTAGTCGGTTGCTTTGTTTGCGATTACGTTTTAAAGAATTCAAGTCTTGAAAAGAAGAGAAGAATCCAATCTGTTACAAACTTAGGTTTTTTTGGTCTCGCTCTACGTTTTATATGGACGAAAGTTAAGTTGAAGTAATTGATGGTTTCTTCAGAGTTGCGCAAAAGAAATTTTGCTCTAATTGGTGCTGGTCCTGTGGGTATATTCCTTTCTTATTTGCTAATTGAAAGAGGCCATAACGTAACTTTGTTCGAGGCGGGTGGTAGAGACTCTGAATCTGCGACTTTAAACTTGAGTGATTATATATTTAAAACAAAATCAAAGATTCCAAGTGGTGTTCATAGAGTAGGTGGAGCTTCCAATCTATGGAAACGTCGAGTCAGTGAATTTTCTTCAGAAACTTTCAATAGAGTCGACGAGAATGGAGACAGGGAGTGGCCTTTAGATTTCAAAGATCTAGAGCGCGCAAACTCACTTCTATTCAAACTACTCGACGGTGAAGGTCTTCGAGACAAAGATTATATGGACAAGTACTGCAAACAATTAGTTCAAGGTTTGCCTGAACCGCTTCAGCTTAATTTATTTCGATTTTGTGATGAAGATTTTTTTACTTCACTTCTAGCTAAATTGGAAACGAATGTGAATTTTAAGTTGGTCATAAATACACGTGTTATGAAACTTCAGCAGCTGGATGCTGCCAATAGCCTCCAGCCTAATGTGGGGTTGGTCTTATTCGAAGAGAATAGTGATTCTGTGAGAACTGCGACTTATTCGGATGCCGTTCTGACCGGAGGATGTTTACAATCAACATTTCTTTCCATGAACTCGGATGACCTGACAAGAAGGCTTCAAGCTCCATTCTTGCTTGGTAAGTTTCTTATGGAACATTTTGATGGGTACGTTGGAACGCTGAGAATCAAATCAAAAAATAGCGCACTTTTGAAGCAACTAGTTTTGAATGAAGACCGTAAACTGCCTGGAAAGGATTACGGGGTTGCTCTCACAATTCCCAATAACCAGTCAAACGTTTCAAAAGTAACAGACTTTCACTTGGAGATAGTTCAGTGGAGAAAGACCTACCTATTTGATCCCAACTTAAATATTTTTAATGGACTGCCCACGAGAATTTATAGATTTCTCTTTTTTTGCGAACGTATATTGAAGAAGTTACCTTCAGAAGTCAGGAAATACTGGTTTAAAGCCTTCGATACAGAAATTTACTCTGTTTGGCTCAAAGGGGAAGAGATTCCCTTTGCCACTTCACAAATCCAAATTAATGCTAATCATAGTGGCGAGAATGCCAAACTTGTTTATAACCATAAGGTTTCTAAAGATTCTAAGATTCTTATGCGGAGACGTTTAAAGGAATTATCTCAATCTCTAAAGACTAACAATCTAGGAAAGTTTAAACTCCACTCGTATTTCAATCTGAATGCACTTTTTTACACTGGGCCGAATTTTCATCCTATGGGTTCACTTCGAATGGGGTTAGATCCAGAAAATTCGGTCGTCGGACCTGACTTTGCATTTCATGGAACAAGGAATATTTATGCAGTCAATTCTGGGATATTTCCAAATGGTTCAAATCACAATCCAACTGCCATGGTTCTAGCTTTAAGTGTCATTTTCGCATCTAGCTTTGATGATCATGCCTGATAAAGAATCTCCACATTTAAATTATCTTACTGCTGCGTAAGCGACTCCAGATACTTTCCATAACTTGTATTTTTATACAGGTCCGCAATTTTCGAAAGCTGTTTCCGATCGATCCATCCACGATTGAAAGCAATCTCCTCGGGAACATTGAATCTAAATCCCTGCCTATTTTGTAAAACTCTTACCAATTCACTAGCAGCATAAAGGCTCTCTGTCGTTCCGGCATCCATCCAACCAGTTCCTCTGCTGATAGTCGTCACTTTTAATAGATTTAATTCAAGATAGGTGTGCAGCAGATCCGTGATCTCTAGCTCACCTCGTTTAGATGGTTTTAACGTAGAAGCATATTTGGATGCATTCTCGTCCATAAAATATATCCCGGGTACAGCAAAATTCGATTTAGGACTTTTTGGTTTCTCTTCTAAAGATGTGACATTTCCAAAATCATCAAACTCTACAACACCGTACTCTTCGGGATTATTCACCGGGAATGCCAAGATTGAAGCACCTGACTGACCTATATGGCTTTCCAGAGTCCGCCCTAGTCCTTGCCCAATTAGCAAATTATCTCCCAGAATCAAAACTGACTTGGACCCTTCAAGGTAACTCTCTGTAATGGTAAAAGCTTCAGGCAAACCGTTGGGGTTGTCCTGTTGAAAATACGTAATTTCGATTCCTAGTTGCGACCCATCACCTAAAAGTTTTTTAAAAGTCGATGTGTCTTCAGGGTTCGTTATCAAAGCAATCTGTCGAATCCCACATAACATCAATGTAGATAATGGGTAATAAATCATTGGTTTGTCGTAAATAGGAATTAAATGTTTGTTTAAAACATTAGTAATTGGGGCAAGTCTCGTACCTCTGCCACCGGCCAATAAGATGCCTTTTGTCGAATTCATTAATTCTGCTTTTTCTCATGTAGAAAATCCGGATTATCAAGATACCACTGAATAGTTTCCGCTAAACCTTCTTCGAATCCAATTAGTGGAACCCAATCTAGCTCGGCGCGAATCTTAGAACTATCTATCGCATACCTAAAGTCATGCCCTAAACGATCTTCCACATACTCAATACAACTTTCATTGCCATTAAAAAATTCAATTATCTTGCGAGTAACTTCGATATTTTCTTGGAAATCATGACTTGAGATATTGTAAAACTCTCCAACTTTTCCTGCATTCAAAACTTTAATTATTCCAGCTACACTATCGGATACGTGAATCCATTCACGCACATTTTTTCCTGATCCATAAACAGGAAGTTTCTCTCCGCGAATCATTCTGTCAATAAATGCAGGAATTAGTTTCTCTCTATTTTGATAGTAACCATAATTATTTGAACATCTGACTCCAAGCGCTTCCACCGAATAAGTTGTGACATAAGCCTGCAAGAGCAATTCTGCTGAAGCCTTGGAAGCGCTATAAGGGGAGGATGGGTCAAGTTTGTCGCTTTCCTTAAATTTGCCCTCGCGTATTGATCCATAAACTTCATCTGTAGATACTTGCAGGAAGCGAAACTTATGCTTCCGCGCCGCTTCAAGTAAATTAAAGGTTCCTAGAATATTCGTCTCTAAAAATATCTCTGGTGAAGCAATCGAGTTATCAACATGCGTTTCAGCCGCAAAATTAACGACGCAGTCGACTGCAGAGTTCGCAAAATAATCTTTTATTGCAGGTTTATCTCGAATATCAATTTTTTCAAAACCAACTTTGTCCAATACTGGTGAAATTGAATCAATATTTCCCGCATAGGTCAGCGAATCGATAACTACTAATTGATTATCTGACTGCGAAAGTTGTCTAACCATCTCGGAGCCAATAAAACCAGCGCCTCCAGTAACAACTATTTTCATGTCAAACTTTCCAATGCTGATTTTATCAATTTCTGTACTTCAATTTTTACCTCTTCTGTACATGAAACATAAACAGGTAGACAGAGGATCCTCTTTGCTACTGATTCCGAAATAGTTAAATTTTTGTCAAAAACTACTTTCGCATCTCCACAATAGCCGACTTGCAATGTTGGGAAATAATAGCGGCGGGACATCATGAAGGTATCTGTAATTTTCTTAAATCGGATTAGGTTGTCTTCGTTTGAGAATATGATGGGGAAGTATGAATAAATTGTGCCCGGTCCTTCATTCAGTGTTTGAATTTCCGAATTATCCGCAGTGAAATCTTTATAGATTTTCACGAAATCACGTCTTGCAATCACATCAGCTGAGTATTCATCAAATCGCGCTAATACGCGGGCCGCAGTGAACTCGTCTGCCTTTGCATTGAGTCCGTCTTTAAAATTGACCGTTGCACCAGTTAGAAATCCAAAATTGGAGCGCTGACGAATTTTCTCAATCGACTCAGAATCGCCGATAACGAATCCGCCCTCGCCGATTCCAAACACTTTTGTCGCATGAAACGAGAAAACTTCATAAAGCGCTGTTTTTTCAAAATTCCAGCTATCGCTCTCACTCGGAAACGAAGCTGCTGCATCAACAATCACCGGGACACCGCTAGATTCGCAAATTGCAATCAGCTCAGACAAATCTGTTACAAATCCAAAAACTCTAGTTGGTACGACTGCCGCAACCTCATACTCTTTGTTTTTTAAGAGGGTAGCAACTCTCTCAACGTCCAAAACCAGTGATTCGGGTTCAATATCGCAAATGAGTGGTATCCCTCCCGCGAGTACAATTGCATCAAGTGTGGCCGGAAATGTGAAATTGCTTAATATGACGTGCTTACCTCTAACTCCGACAGAAATAAGGCATGCCGTCAATGCCATGGTGTTATTTGAAGCAAGATACCCATGAAAGTTTGAATTCACATGTTGAGCCAAAGTCATTGAAGCTTTTTTGTGCAATTCTGCAGAATTACTAAATATTCCATTGTCATAGGCGGTTCTAACAATTGACGAGGTCTTATCTAAAGAAGGTGGGTTAACTTGAATTAGAGGAAGTGGAAAATCGGACCATGATATTTCTTTGATCTCACACCCCCAGCCAATTTCTCTAAAAATCACATTTTTTTAATTATCAAAGTAAATCTTACTTGAATTGATTAGAAAAGAAAACGTTTAAGACACTAATTTAGCATGAGCAATACTTCTTTTGGCATCCTAGATAGCCATTATTCTCATCTTCGTACAGCGAGACTAATAAATTTCGCGGGAAACTTAATTAATCCTATAAATACTTTCACAAATGGGATAGCGCTGTGTGAGTCCCCAATAAGACTTAAGCTTTCAATCTTCTCGAGAAGCGAATCAAACCAGTAAATATTCAGATGGTTATTTCTTGGCATGTCGTTATATCCGGGTCTGCCTAGCCACCACGGGCGGGCATTTTTTGTGTGCTCACTTCTTTTATCCCCAAATCCTAAGTTATCGGTTAAACGACCAACCGGCAGAATTTGTTTTTTATCTAGGAGGAAAGTTAAATATTGAAATTGAATATCCCATGTATGAATCGGTTTGCACTGAATTTTACTGAGTCTGCCAAGCCAAGTTTCACGTTGCACTCTCGATAACTTGTTCCATGATTTCGAGTTGGATAATTCCGCTTCAATGTCTATTCCAGTTAAATCTAATCTGTATCGATTCCAGACTTCACGCGTGGTTCCCCAACCCCAACATTGAAAATAGATAGTGTTTCGGAAAAAATTGAATCTCGTCAGAAATTTAGGAAATTGAAACACTGAGAATCCACCGATTGAAGAATTCCTTTCATGGAAGTCGTCTCTCAAGAGTGTCTCGCTTGCATTGCGTATAAAGTCACTAGATATAGATACGTCATCTTCAATTACGATTACTGCCTTTGATTTCTCTAAAGCCATCTTTATGGTTTCAGTTAAATGCATTGCGAGTCCTTGATTTGACCCATGGAGTTTATACTCGAAATTACAGTTTGCAGGCCATGAAATAGAAAAGTCATTTAACAGCTTTGAAAAGGTTTTTGTTAGTTCCGGTGAAAACCAATCAATCGAAACAAGCAGGTTGCTTGGTTGTATCTTCATAAGTTCATTTAATCGATCTTCTAGCAGATCGGGTCTGTTGTATCCAAATAGAATAACTTGACATGAATCCATGTATGTTTCTTCGCTATCCACGCCATGATTATATGCAGTTTGAGAATTTCCGTAGTAAAACGCTTAAGATGGCATTATGAATCGGGCATACATAATTGTTGACAACCTTAAAATAGGTGGTTATCAAAGGCTCTCTCTGGATCAGGCATACGCCCTTGCTGATTTGGATTTTACGGTCTCAATAATCGTGTTGTCGCCTAAAAGTCAATGGGACGCAGCAAAAATAGAAGCAACCGATTTGTTTCAAAAAACCATTGAATTATTTGAGTCAGGAAGCTCGAGATTTAGTATTTTTAAAACGCTTGTCAAAAAAATACCCCCAGGCGAACGTGATGCATTAATCATTTCACATAGCTTACGTGCGACTTTTGCTCTGAGATTCATGAAAATTCTTCTCGGCCGAAAATTCACAATTAATACGACGCTTCATCAATTGCCAAGGTTGTCTCATTTTTCTCAGCGATTAAAACGATTTATATATTCGCAATTTTCAGATAATTTGTATTGTTTTTCTAGGGCTGCTGAAATGGATTGGTACAGTCAGTTTGGAAATAAGTTTGAATTCTTCACAAGCAATTTTTCAAAAAAAATTCACCTGATGAGAAATGGCGTTTATCTAGGTCGATTGATACACGAAAGGAATATTTTAGAAACTAAAACATCCCCTCGAATTATCTATCTTGGGAGACTTTCATTTTGGAAAGGTCTTGAGACGATCAAGATGATGGCCAAATCATTAGAACTTAATGAGTATAATTTTGTGCTAATGGTGCCAGCCATAAAGCCTGAAGATTTGGCTGAACTTTCAGCACTTCTTGGCAACAGGTTATCTGTGATTGAAGGAAAGTCTGTGGCTTCTTTCTCAAGCCAGAGGGGCGATGTTCATATATATCCCGCAAACTATGGCAATGAAGTTAAAGTAATTGAAAGTATTTCGCTTAATTGCCTGGAGATGTGTGCGATGGGTGTGCCGAGCGTGGTCACCGCTGGCGGCCTGGTTACCTGGCCGGAATTGTCTGACTGTGGGCTAGTGCAAGAAGTCGACTGGTCTAACATTAAGGAGATCGAGCGTGTGATCAGACTCAGCCAGTTTGTTGAGTTGTCAGTCAGCGAACAAACCCGAATTACTCAGCTCGTGGATATAAATAGGCAAATTGAACGTTATTTAGAATCAATTTAGATTTATTCTATTTTAATCCAAGGTGCCAAAAAGAGATTTTCTTCCCAGGGACAGTAGATAATCGGTTCCTCATTCAAATTTAGATACGAAGCCCACCATGAGAGCGTTGAATTGCTTGATACAAATGTTTTGTAATGCCTTAGGATCCACAGTAGCGCGTCGGGATCTAAATTACGTTTGGCTTCAGGAAATTCTACAGAAAATTTATTTGATATTCCAGAAATCATTTCTCTTGCGACATCAATCTCATCCGTGAAAATATGAACATACGTTACGCCATTTTCTTCTAACTTTCTAAATGCTTTCTCGTACCAATTCTTAGAAAGTGTTCCCCATGAAGTACCTTTAAAATCCCCGAACCTCATATGAATTCCAGCAACTTCGGGGGATTTCCTGATTTCAATGGTTTGCTGCAACACATTTTCCGGAATATAAAGAGGGGAGAATGCATTCCTGTCTATACTGAGTTTTGTTGGATATGAACTGTATTGGAACCATCCTCGAAAACTCAGATTGTTCTCAAGCGTTATCAAATTTGCCAACTCATATTCTTCTATGTTCTGAAAAGATTTTCCATGGAATGAGCGCAGCATTCTTTTATCTGTCTCCCAGGCGACTTCCATCTTTTCGGTTACGCTCGAAATATTCAAACGAGATATCCAGTTTTGTCGCGAAGAATCAAGATGGCGTACCAACGCTGTTTCATTCACAATCAATTTTGCCGAAAAGCGTTTCGCATAGAAAAGTGCGCCGGAGAATTGAAAAAGCTGATTGCCAAGCCCACCTCTCATAAAGAGTTTTAGAGAATGGTCAGCATCTTTTGAAATCTTTCTCATCTGATAAAGATTTCTTTTAATACGGTTCGGATTCCCCGAGTTCTTCCTCTAACCGAAAGTAGCCCATCTCCTGCCCAAGTCTGAGAGTCAATTCGCGTTAACAATCCCCCGATTGCACCCGTGCTTAGATTCTTCGAGTGAAAATGATCATTCTTTCCAAAAGCGGGGTATCTCAGAAACCACGGGGTTCGAAAACGAGTGTGCGAAGCCCCGGGATCACCATGTCCGACGTTGTCCGAGATTCGAAAGATTGGAGCTAGTGAACTTAACTGTTCCATAATCATGGTTCTCTGAATCGCATAGTCGTAATTGGATCTACTGATTCTTTCTCGCCAAATGATTTTTTTTCTTTTTGACATCTTTTGCCATTGATACGATTCTAATAGTTTAGATTCTATTTTTTCTGGATCACCAATCTTCATACACTCGGTGTGAATTGCCCAGAAATTACGGTTCAACGCATAGCCCCACGCGGAAAAATACTTGGATTCTCTCCATCTATTTTTTGTAAACATTATTTTTCTTGATATTCCCGACATCATCACCAAAGGTGAAATGGAGCCTCTGGCAAATTGTCGTTCGGCTTGCGATAATAATTCAGTAATTGCATTGTATGACGCGGCGATATCGTCCTCGATCACGGCGACAATATCGTTCGTGACTAACACTTTATTAATGGAATTGTAAATGTGAATATCGCATCCAGAATTCTTAGAAGATAACCATGCGGTAATTGAATCTTTCATTTCACAGTCATTAAGAAATTTACGAATATCGCTTATCTGTAAAATATCATCCGAATTATTTGGTCGAGGCCCATCAATCGAAATATAAATAGATACTTTCTTATCTCGGAAATGCTCCAGTTCTTCAAGACGTGCTCGTAGTAAATTAGGTCGATTAAAGCCAATTAACAAGATCGCAGATTTAATTTTTAATCCCTCTCTCTCGGCGCTTCATCATGTTCCATGCAGAGTTTCAAAAGTTCTCTTGTTTTTGAAAATTGATCAGAAATGTTGAATCTCAATTCGGAAATTAAGGTATCTAGATCCTGCCCATTGAGATCTTTCAAAGATATCCAAACGTCCATAAAATTAGAATGTTTCCAACTGGCATCCCTTGGCCAATACTCATGAGTATTCCAATCTTGGAGCGAGACTTCCGTGACGATTGGAACGGCACCCAAGGCTATCGCCTCATAGTATCGAAAGCTTTGACTACTAACGTTCCCAGGAGGACAAACAACAAATTTGCTACTGAGGATAGATGACGCATAGTCGGTAGTTTGCGGCAAATCTGTAAAACCCCCAAAAGAGCCATACTTCGAAGTACTAGCACCCGCAATCCGCTCAAAGTATTCAACCATTAACCGGCGATACCACCTCCCTTTTTGGCCAATAAAGCTAACTGAATTCCTCACCAAATTCTTGTCATAGATTTCTTTTGCAAATAGGGAAATAGTCTCGCTAGGCATTAATCCTAAATTTTTTAACTCGATTACGAACCTGTCCGAGTAGCCTAAAGGAAAACCAAAAACCGGTATACGGAATTTCATCCGCCTCATCTCCAGATATGTGCGACTTGCATTCCTGGTGGTTTGCCAGAAAACTTTCTTGGCTAAAAAATTGGGATTATGGACAACAAATTTAATTATTGATCCAAATTTAGTTCTTTGGTTTCTCGGCAAGTACTGAATGAATGCACATTTTATACTATTGATTCTATTTACTTCCAACCATTTTTCGCTTTTGTAGTATTCATTAGTTGCAATGATGACCGTAAGGGTTGAAGTTTCGGAAAGCATTAAGCGCTTCTGCCAATGTTCCAAGTTGTTGCAATAGAGCACGCTATTCTTTGGAAGCGGAGCATCTTCATCATGATTTATCTTCTTGCCTTTTATATTCAACTCTCTTAGAAGAAATTCGTTCTCTTCGAAGTATTCTGGCAAATTTGGCATCAAAACTTGAATGATACTTGTTGAAGTCGAGTTCATCTTGTGGCTTTTCTAAATGTATTTACTTGAATCAATCTTTCGGTTGAACAAAACTTCGAAACAAACTTAAAACTAAATTCCAAACTATCGGGTATCACGATAGGACCTGGCTTTAATCATGTTATTCTTCTCCCCATGGCACTTTTCCTGACATACGATAATCGAACCCTACAAGACGGATTGGGTGCCCAAGCGTTACGAATTACTGGGATTTATGCGGTCGCTAAGGCGTTCGGTTTGAAATATTTGCATAGCCCGATAACCAATGTAATTGAAGATGTTGGACAAACTCCCGAAGGAGAATTAACTCAAGAGGAGTTGATTTCTAGGTTCAATAATTTTTTTAATTTTCCCAGTGACCGAGATCCAAAACGCGGGGCACAGACCCTAGAAGTAAGAACTTTGAACCTTAGATTGCTAATCAAGATAATTTCTAAACAAATATTTTCTCGCAACGATTTAGTGCTTTCCGTACTGCTACCTCAAGGAATAGTAGATCGACTCCCACATCTGTATAAAATTTCAGCAAAACAGTTAAGAAAAGCGAACCATTCTTTATTATCTTCGCATCATTCACATCAATTTGTAGTTCATGTACGGCGCGGCTATGACGAAAAGTATGCTGATCTTAAGTACGCAAAGAATCGCCATCTACCTTTCACGTATTACTCTGATGTTTTGGAAGTCTTATTCGTAGAGAAGATTATTCCAAGTGGGGCAAGAGGATTAATCCACACCGACTTACTAAATGCTCCAATGACATGGGTTCCAAAGCAGGCAGGAATAGTAGACGGATTTAATAAAAACTCCGGTCAAGTCGGCAAAAATGAGATACACCTTGAGGGATACGACTTATCAAAAGAGATTCTCTCACCAGGCAACACTAAAATTGATATTCGCTACTGTGATCCCTTATTGAACACATTTCTCGATATGTGTACAACCAAGGTTTTAGTCCAGGGCAAGTCGGCGTTTTCCTACTTGGCTGGAATCGTAAACCCAAATTTTGTGATTTATCCACCTAAACAGAGCATGGCGAAGTTTAGTAAGTGGAGGTCAGCGGAAGAGTTCGGTGTTCAGCTCCGAGACTCTTTACAAGGGTAAGTTAGATTCATTGAAACAGAGAGTGCTATGGTGAAGCAATGAGAGCAATAGCGGTAACTTCTATCGCGGCTCAATCGGCGCCTGGGATTGCAAAGTTATTTCGACTGGCCGAAATCTGCTCTTCCGAGTTAGTAATCATTGGCGACAAGAAAACTCCAGCTTGGGATAAATCCTCTCTACCGAGCTTTGTTCATTATTTTTCGGTCGAAGACCAAATTGAGAAATGGCCAAATCTCGCCAAACTATTACCGTTCAATCATTATGCTCGCAAAAATTTAGCGTATCTATGGGCGATCGAAAATAATGTGTCAATTCTCTTGGACACTGATGATGACAATTCGAGTGAAATCGATGTTTTTGAAAATGTTCCTAGTAATTACAGAACTATTGACAGCGAAGTTGAATGGGTTAATGCCTATGGATATTTTGGTAAACATGAAATTTGGCCCAGAGGTTTGCCATTAGACGAGGCAAGAAAGCCCCTTTCTGAATCTACAGACTCTTCAGCGGGCCTTGATTGGCACTGCTTCCAATCTATAGTTGATGGGGATCCCGATCTTGATGCTGTGGGCCGTATGTTGTATCCAGAAAATCACTATTTCGACGATCTTGCCCCCTTAATACTTACTGGCCGAAACTTTTGCCCAACGAATTCGCAAGCAACGCTATGGAAGAAGCCAATTCTTCCTCTGCTTTATTTGCCTGTTACTTCGTCATTTAGAATGACAGACATTTGGAGAGGGATAGTCCTCTCGGGGTATATGAGAGAAAGTTCCCTGAATATAGCTATCGGAAAGCTCGGCTTTAGGCAAGATAGAAATGAGCATAATCTAGTTAATGATTTTCTAGATGAGGTGTCAGGGCACGAACACAATAGATTGATAAGAACATTAAGTGATAACTCTTGGAAAGAAATTAAGTCATGCAAAGAAAATTGGAGGCTTGGCATTCTGGATGTGTACGAGCATCTGATAGCTTTCGAGTTACTCCAGCAACTTGATTTAGAGTGTCTTACAGAGTTTACAAAAATCGCAGCAAATCTTTTAAATAAAAATACTAATTAAAATTATTTAAAATGTCATATTCATTTAAGCTAGATCAGGCGCCATTAATATTGTCGAAAGTGGTAATACTTGTATTGGTATGTAACCTTTACTAATAGCTAATTCTACCGATGGTGCTGATAATGCTCCACTAAGTGGCGGGAAAGTCTCTAAGACCAAATATTTTGGAAATCTTTTAGGTTCCAGGCTATCAAAATCGATTGATTTTAGAGCGTCATAATCAGAACCCTCAATATCAATAAGCAGAATTGTCACTCGCTCTTCTCGAAAGTGCTTGTCGAAGATGCTTCGTAAGGTAATTCCTCTGATATTTCTTTCAGAGACTTTTTTGCGACCTATCGAAATTTCATATGCCACTCTCGATGAATCGACTGTTGAAACTAGTTTTTCATCGAATACATTTAAAACGTAATCGTTTTCTGAACCTACTGCGGCACATATATTAATATCACCGGGCCGTTCTGAAAAGAAAACTCTTACAAGAGACTCATCGGCATCTACATTTACTCCACGCCATCCCCTTTGGTACAGATGTCTAGTATTTGAATATCTACTTGGATGGTGACAGCCAATGTCTATATAATTCCAATCTCGGTTAATGGAAATAAACTTATTATGGATAGATCTTCTCCGCCTTGACTCCAAGAGATCTTAAATTCAGAGTCGAAACCTCTAGTTAATTCCGAGGTTACTAAGAAATTACGCAATGAGTCTCTATTTCTGACAAATTTAAATGCTACAAATAGCCTAAATACACTTGGAATTTTCACTTAGCACCTTATCTAAAAAAACGTATAGTCAATTATTAAAGATTATTCATAATGCATTTAAATAACTGCTTACCTAACTGGCTCTTCACCTTAATCTCCGTATATGTAATATGATCGGACGCACGATCAAGTATGCAGGTGACTTTGATATCCCAGATCTTATCCAATCTAGAAATACTCGTCTAATGAATAGATACCTCAACCTGGAGTTCGGCAAATTGACGGCACAATGCCATCGAATCTTTGACTTTTGATCGTTATTTCTTTCATTACTTGAGCCATTCCACACTCCTTTATCAGTAATGCGGGCAATTGTTGTTTTGTCATTCATATAAAACACACCTAATTTACGAAGTGCAGATATACATATAAGCCAGTCACACGCATATATTCCCTTGGAGCTTCCAACAAATTCGAAATCGATAGCAGTTCGCAAAATCATACACGTTGAGTGTTTCACATGATTACCGTTAATGAAATCTCTTCCTGATTTAACTCCTTTAGATTTGGCAATTTCATAATCTTTTCGCTCTTCTACTATAAAACCATCGCCAATTTTTCGAATAAATTCGTAATTCGTATGCACAATTCCAATGTTCGAATATTTCTCTAGGATTTCAATTTGCTTTCTTATTTTTGTCTTGTCGGTCCAATAATCATCGCCGTCACACCAGGCTATGAAGTCACTCTCAATTTTTTTAAGTCGTTCAAAACCTACGAAAAGTCCTTGAGAAAGCTCATTTACTCGTAGCGCGAGGATTTCAATCGTGTCTGGGTGTTTCATCTGAAAAGATTTGCAAATTTCTACTGTATCGTCGGTTGAGGCGTCATCAATTATCAGCACTTTCATATCTTTCAGTGCATCTTGCGAAAGAACGCTTTCGAGGCAATCGGAAATGTAATTCTCATGATTGAAGGTGTGAATCACAACGGTTACTTTGTAATTTGAAGCATTTATCTGCATGCCACAAATATACATTAGAAGTTGCGCGGCAAAAGCGCTATCTAACTTCTTTCATCTCTCTAAGCGCATTTCGTTCTGGCCACGTAAGATTTTGAAGTTATTCGATCTGTTAATTTTCCGAGACGCCGCTCGATTTTTTGGAAATGCATTCGTAGATCCGCTGCTAATTTACTTAACTCGATCACTCCTTAGTTTTCAGTTTGAATCTGTTTGCGTTTGAAACAAACTCCGTTTCAAAAGGGTCTATTATTTGACCTACAATTCAGATTCGAATCAGATTATCAGGATTCGAAATATTGTAGTTTTTGAGCCTGAGACTTCTCTCGATTACAAAATTTTGAATTAAACTGGTCCTTCGAGAGCAGTTCTGATGAATCCCGCGCTAGAATATTTCTCGTACGTGTTCAACTCCTGAAAGGTTATGGCAAATTAATGATCGAGCCTTATATTTCGGATCTAAAGACACACGGTTTTACGGTCATTAGGTCTTTGGTCGATGCCGAGTTACTTCAACTTCTTCTTGAGGATATAAATTCTGGGGGAGTTGCGACAGGTGACGGTAATGAGGTACCAAGATTAAATCGTGGGAGCGATATCATTTATAACCCGTTTTTTCACGACAAGAGGTTTTTTGAATTATTTCGTAATGAGACCATTGACAGTATCTTGCAATATTTTTTAAATGATTCTTACTATAAAGGTCTTGATGGGCTTCCCAATTACATTTTAAGAAGCATGATCTGTAGATCAAGCAAAGAAAAGCTTCCTTGGCATTTGGATTCTTTTATCCCTTTTATTGGTGAATTTCCGAGTACTTTTCAAGTTGTGATTCCTTTGGAAGAATTCAAGACAGATACCGGACCAACGCTTCTCTATCCGGGCTCTCATCAAAACGGGAGTTATGCGCCTCAGGACTTGGAACATAGTCCTGGTGTAATTGAGCTTTCAGCTCAAGTTGGAGATGTAATTATTTGGGATGCTCGAATTTGGCATGCAGCAAAAGCTAATGAGACGGCAGCGACAAGATGGGCGGCTATTGCCACATTTACCAGGTGGTGGATAAAGCAAAATTATCGGTATACGGAAATTGTCAAAAATATTCACGGACTCGAGGGTTACTCCGATGCTGATTTGGTGATTTTGGGAGCTGCGTCAGAGACTCCTTTGAGTCATATTGAGAGCGTAGATCTAAAGGGTGGGAAAGAACGCATTTCGAAAATGCGTGGTTTATGAATAAATTCGGAGATATGAATAAGACAAGAAAATTAATCATATTTGGTCTAGGGGATTTTGCAGATATCGCTTACGAGTATTTTACGGCGGATTCTGAATATGAAGTTGTCGCTTTCTCAGTCCATCAGAAATACATTCAAGAAGAAACTAAATATGGAATCCCAGTCATTCCATACGAAAAACTTGCTGAGATTCTTTCACCGATTGATCATTCATTCTTTGCGGCAGTTCTCTACTTAAAGTTGAACGATTTCAGAAAGGAAATCGCTTTAGATGCAAGGGCGAAAGGTTTTGAGTTAGCGTCATACATCAGTACGAAATCTTTTGTATGGCATAACACGAAGGTCGGTGAGCATTGCTTTATTTTTGAAGATAATACTGTGCAACCTTTTGTTTCTATAGGATTTAACAATATCTTGTGGAGCGGAAACCACATAGGACATCATTCAAGAATCGGAGACAACTGTTTTATTTCTTCCCATGTAGTTCTTTCTGGATCATGCGTCATCGAAGGAAACTGTTTTATTGGCGTTAACTCAACTCTGAGCAACAACATCACTGTCGGTTCAAGGACATGGATAGGTCCAAGTGTCTTAATCACTAAGAACATACCTCAGGGCTCTTTGGTAACCTCGATGCCCAGCAAGGTTCGTGAACTTGATGAATTATTACTAGAATCTAAATTGCAGATCATCTCAAATCTTAAAAATGAGTCTAATCCTGAAAATTAGTCAACGTCACAATTTCGTGCTTTATTGAATCAATTGGTTCAGTAAGTATGCGGTCTAATATGTTTGTGAAAGACCCTTTATATGGAGTGAGAAATTTTAAATCTATTCCCTGATCATAAAACTCTGCCTTAGAGTAAAGATCGACCCCTCCTGATAAATTAATATATTCATGGGCACCAATTCTTCTCGCTATCTCAATCACTCTGTTACTACCTCGAAAGGTCTCATCCAACTTTAGCTCGCTTGATCTGATAAATTCACACTTGAATTTAAGTTTTTCCGATACCCATGCAATCTGTCTGCAAAGTAAATCGATCGGTGAAAGCCTAGTATCAAAAAGGTAGTCATGTAATTGATTGTTTAGTAGTCTGTGTAAATTAAAGGCATCAGTTTCAAATGTGCTATCTAAACGAAATTCTATTTCTGAAATTTTAGTTTCGCGATCAGCTTTTAGCAATGGCATATTGAGCCAATCTTTTTCTAAATTAGTTTTAAGAAATTGATTTCGGCTTATCCAACTACGGCGGGTAAATTGAACGCAATCGAAAATGACGAAAGTTTTTGAATACTCAAGTAATCTGAAGTAGCCTGCGTATGGAAAGAAGTAAGGTTGCATTATTGCAACCGTATTTGACTCAAAGTTAGGTTTAGAATTCATACGTTTTCGATTTGCTCCTCTGCTATATGAAATCCGTTCTTCCCAAACTGCTCTCCATTATAAAAAATATATCTTTGCCCTGAAAATTCTATGACGGACGCATAAGCTCTGTCGCGGTCATCACCTCCGCCATTCCAAACTAATTCACATGTTTGCTGACACGGCTCTTCTAAATTTCTTGTAGCTCTGATTCGATATCCAAAGCCTTTTTCTCTAAATCCAAAGGCGGGGCGTTCGCTAAAATACGTATGGGATCCAAATCTAAATGGACGTGCCGTACAGAGGTTTGAGTCAGATTTATTTATGAATTTAAAATGACCCCAATTAATCCCGTCATCCGAAGTGGCACTCGCCAATGAATAGATGGACTCTTTCCTTTCGTTGTGTAATATCCATCCTGTTCCCAAAGAAAATAGCATCCTATATTTTCCGTTTATCCGAGTAATATCTGGTGTGGTGACAAAATAGGGATTTGATGGGGATCTATCTACGATAGGGCCTTGCGAAAATTTTGTAAACTGATCAGAATAACTGGTTCGGGTTGCTAGTCCTATTGATAATCGATACGGAACGTTTCTAGAAAGATTCCAGCCAATGTAGTAAATCATTTGTCCCAATTCACCATCTATAATTGAGCTAAGCATGATCCCGGAATCATCAAAGGCACCATCTTTTCCAAATTCTAATGGAACTGAATTTGCTAATCTCGCCGAAATTTTCGGTGATACAAGCATTTCAACATTCATAGGAATTGATTGGTTTTTTTCATTCCTTGTTGTGAAATAGACAATCAGTTTATTGTTCTCGACGACCGGAATTGGCATTTGAGCATAATGGTTATGGCTAAGACCCAGATTCTCATTTGAAATGAATGCAATATCCCTCAAATAGTGAATGCATTTTCCTTCCGAAGGCATTTACCTAGCCTCGATTGAAATAATGAAGGTTATGTATCGGGGCTAACTGTCTATTATCTTCATATTCTTTTGTTACAGCTGTTCGTTCAAATGGTACGAAGTATTTTCTCTTCTGCCAATGAACATCCGACATGTCGTTGAATCTAAAACTAAGTGCCATCCTAAACTTCCCAATTTTGTGAGTATGGTGAACTAGATACTGAGAAAAAATAAGTGAATCGCCTTTGTTGAGTGGGATATATTCCGAAGTCATATTAGATATCAATTCCGGTTTAACTGTATGACCAAATGCTGAAGGATCAGTGTCTAGCGTTCCTAATTTATGGCTTCCAGATATGGCATTTATGCCGAAATTATCTGCGGAAACCTCATGTAGGGGAATCCAGACCACCAATTGTCCGACAGAACCTTTTGTAGAAATTACATCTTGGTGCGCTGGGGTAAAAACCTTGTCTTCGTTAACTATCAAGTCTCGTGCCACGATGTGCAATATCGGTGGCGTTACCAATGTTGGATAAATAACCCCACAATTCGAAACAGCGGTCATCAAGTCAGGGGAAGCAGATATCTGTTGAACAATAGGTGAATTAGTGAACGCTTTTAGGAACCCAAAGTAGGCTTCTTGGTCGACAAATAGTTCAACTAATTCTCGGTGCACATCGTCAAAGAAGTCTGGTGCATTGAAGTCTATCCCGAGTAAAGATGCCAATAATGAATTAATTTTGTCAATTTGCAGACTTACACCACTTGAGTGAAATTTTGTAAAACCAGAATCATAGAAATTCATGATGTTTAGGCTCCTTATTTGAATGCGTGGTTAGTTAGAATTTTGAAGTTAAGATTAGCATGCCAAGATTCTTTTGAATATAGGACCTTGTATCCAAGATCCATAAAAGTTTCAACTTCTGCTGGATTTGTGTATAACACTATGGTTTTTTTATCACATATCTGTTGCAAAACTTCTTTAATAATTAAAGAGCCAAATGGGTTGTAAAGGTAGACGACTAAATACTCACTAAAAGATTTCCAATCCAATTTGGTTACATCTTCAAATATAAAATTTCCTTCGTCTTTAAATATCTTGATTGAATTTTCCCGCGCTATATCTATTAAATTTGATTCGAAGTCCACTCCAAAATATCTCAAACTTGACTTTCCTAATAATTCGACTTTCCTTGCTATAAAGCAGGCTTTACCTTTACCGCATCCCAGATCGATGAAATCGTAATTTTCGATACTAACAATTTTCTTTAATTCTTTAAACGCTCTATTTAAAGTCTGGGTCCAAGAAACCATGTACATCAAACTTTGATCAAAATTATTCGAATCGACTTTCATATCAGCCTTGCTCAACATTTTGTGCGTATCAGTCCTTTTGACCAAATCAAACATGTGACAATTGAGAAAATAGTAAATGACGAGTTTCAATCCACCTTTGAGGAAGAGTAATTTGTAGAGTTTAATATTTGATAACATTAACTAAGGATATTGACTTATCGGAAAAATTGCTTCTTTTAGGGCTTTTTCTAAGTGAAATATCAGTGTATTGCTCTTTGAAAAGTCTGAACTTTTTAATCCATTTCACCAGCGTATGAGTTATCTAACCACGCACGAAGAGTATTTGGGTGTTGACTTCTCTTTTCTAATAAGTATGTTCCGAGGACCAAAACATCTATGTCTGTTGTTAAAAAGCAACGGATCGCATCCCACGGAGACTCAACAATCGGCTCGTTTCTCACGTTGAAACTCGTGTTTACGAGAACCGGTACGGAAGTAATTCTGTTGAAGTCAATAAGTAATTGATACAACGGATTATCAGCCCCAATGGTTTGTAATCTTGCAGAATTATCAACATGGGTGACGGCTGGAATTCTAGACCGCAGTTGATTCACAATTTCAATTAGATCAACGTCTGCGCCGACATTTATGTCACTGTTTTCCAATGGAATTAGCTGGGACTGATTAACGCTTGCGGTGAATAACATGTATTTAGATTTCGAGCCTTTTGGCCAGTCGAACCAGTCTTGCACTTTGTCTTCCAGAACTATGGGAGCAAACGGTCTAAAGGATTCTCGTTTCTTTATTTGTAAGTTTAAGCGACTCTGCATGAATGGAGATGTCGCGTTAGCGATGATGCTTCGCCCTCCGAGAGCTCTAGGGCCAAACTCCATTCGGCCAGAAAACCAGCCAATAGATTTATCTGAAGCTAGTAGTTCTGCGCATTTTTTGGAAAGTTCATGAACATTAAGTTTTTCGTAGCGTAAATCATTCTCGTTCAGAACTTTCTCTATCTCGATATCGGAATATTCATTACCTAAAAATGAATGTTGCATGTTGAAGAGAGGTGCTGTCTTTTCCCTTTGTTCTTGTGCCACTCTCATAAGTGCCGCACCTAGGGCACCACCAGCGTCACCAGATGCCGGCTGAATGTAGATGTTTTCTATTGGCAAAATATCCCGAAGTTTTCCGTTGGCAACACAGTTCAGTGCCACACCGCCCGCTAGGCATAAGTTCTTTTCGCCAGTAATCGCTAAGGCGTGACGGGCTTTAAGTAAATAGATTTCTTCAAGAATAAGCTGCGTAGAACTTGCGAGATCGCAATCCAATTGCCTAATTCTGGATTCGGCCTCACGTGGAGAAAAACCAAGTAAGGACTCAAGTTTTTTGCTCCACATTGTCAATTTCTGTGTGTACCCAAAATATTCCATGTTTAAATCAATTTTGCCTGTAGCGTCAAATCGGATTAACTTGTTTCTCATTAAATCTGCATATATTGGCTTTCCGTAAGGCGCTAGCCCCATGAATTTATATTCGCCAGAATTCACCTTGAATCCTGCGTAGGCTGTCATAGTTGCGTAAAACAGGCCAAGAGAATTTGGAAATGTCTCCTCCTCGCGCATTTCTAGAAATGGGCTCTTTCTTGAAGCGGAGAAAATACTAGATGTCGACCACTCTCCGACACCATCCATGACGAGGACTGCAGCGCTTTCAAAGGGACTAGGAAAAAATGTGCTTGCGGCGTGCGTTTCATGATGTTTAAAGACTTTCACATCTTTGGAGAAAATGCCTTCAATCTTTTTTATTGGGGAAAATCGATCGCTGTCGAAAGTTTCTATAAAATTTTGGATCTGGGGTAAATTCTTAGGGAAATTCTTACTGAAAGTCTTGAGGATTCTGTTTCGCTTCAAAGCCGGATCCTCATAGTATGAGACATGGGTAATATCCCCAATAGAGATATTGCACGTTTTTAGCAACGACTTGAGGGCAAGAGCGGGGAAACTGCTGTCGCCTTTTATTCTAGAAAATCTCTCTTCCTGAGCTGCAAATAGAATTTCTTTGTCATTAACTAAAGCGATTGCTGAGTCATGATAAAAGCTAGAAATACCCAAACTAAGCATATTTACCACATAGGGTATCTGGTTGTAGGTCCGTGACCATTACCTTTTTTTCGGAAAATGCTTGCGCATTTTCTTATGAACTTCACGAGAAACTTCTTCACGTTCTTAAGATACCTCAATTATCCTTTAGTCGTCTGAACTGGAGTAATCTTATCGCGTGGAGTTATTGGAACGACCCGCGTCGACATTTGCATATTTTTTCATTAATGAACGGTGAGCAGTGACTATTTTCCTAATCTTCGGGCTCGTGATCGCGTCCCTGGAGGCGATTTCTAGAATCGTTTATCGATTTTCCAACAAATTTCCTCAAATCATTGGAGGAATTCAGTTTGTAGAATATCTGAGAGGGAAAGGTCAGGTCTTCACAGGGCCGGTTGAATCCCGTCCATACTCTTTGTTTTGGAATCGCCCGAATTATTCTCGTAAAGGTTTTCAGCAAACAGATTCCAATGGTTTCCGATACAAGGGTTATGACGTTTCATTGGAAAAGTCGTCAAAGAGAATATTGTGTTATGGCGGATCAACCACTTACTCTGACCACATTCTAAAAGATCCGAAAGAGTGTTGGCCACACTTACTTGAAGACGCGTTAAGAGATTCCGGTAAACCTATTGAAGTTGTTAACTGCGGACTAAATTACGGGCTCTCTCCCGAATTGCTCTCTCACTTAATTTTTGAGGGTGTTCATTTTTCACCCGATTATGTGATTCTTCACGGTCCAGGCAACGATTCAATGCCGGTCGCTGTCGGTGACGAAACCTTTGATTATCGACATACGAGAAGATCCAAAAATCTGTTCCCTAGATTTTTCGAACCTGCGCTGTTAAACCTTTCAGGATTTGCGCGAGTGATCTACGCGAGAATGTTAAGAGAGAACACCCCTGTAATTCTGGAGCCTGTTAGTTGGCCCGAATCCCAGGTTCAGAATGATCGTATGTTGAATTCTGAGATCACAGCTTTCAAAAGTAACGTTGAGTCCTTCGTTGATGTGTGTGTTTCAAGAGGTATAAAAGTAATTCTTGTTGATTTTGTCCAGAATCACGCCTATCAATTAGAGCTTCTTAGACCTGGGATGTCTGAAGGCATGGTCAACATCGTGGATAAAATGAATAATCACTTTGCAAGAATGGTTGAGAAATATCCCGAATCTATCTTGCACGTCCGATTACATTCTCATGATTTCGAGGTGAGTGATTTTGAAGATTTATGTCACTTGAACAAGTTAGGAGAACAAAAAAAGGCCGATTTGATTTTTAGGTCCATTTCGGATTTTGTAAATCACTAGATTCCGGTGAAATTCTCAACGACAATTTTTTTCCGAATTTAGTCAAAGGATGTTCTATAAATAGGTAAGTAAAACTAGAGGCAATTACCGTTGTAATTAATGCAAAAAGATTCAATAGCGTCTTGTTTTCAATAAAGTTGTCACAAATTAATCTTATTGGCAGGTGCAGCAAATATACTGAGTAGCAAATTGTGCCAATGTAAAGTAAGAGAGAGTTTATAGACTTTAAGGGCTTTAAAGACGATTCAAATGTATCCCCGAATATTAAATAAATGAATGAAATAGTCAAAATAGTAAAGATAAGATTGATGCGAAAAGCTTCAAGGCATACGCTCAGCAATGTGGCAATGAAGATGAATTTATAATTACTGGACTTACTGATTTTGAGTCGGAGTCTAAATGCAATATTCCCAAAATAAAAACATATTCCGAAAACCCACCATTTATTTTGGCCATATGCTGCGAAATAATCATTTGTTGGAAAGGTTTTTTGTAGGAAGAATGTCAAAAAAATTAATACTCCAAAAAGTAGAATCTCCAGGAATCTTGCTTTTCTCTGAATAATTAATAAAAGCGGTATTAACAAGCTCCACCAGAATTCAATTGGAATACTAGACAATACGCCGATTGGATCGCTGTAGAAGTATTCGGGATTAAATACATCAAGAAAAGTTAGATGTATTAAAACATTCTTAACTGTGAATAAATTGACTGCTTTATCCTTAATGATTTCATGAAATAGAAATAAAGTAAGGACAATGCCGTAAAGTGGTAAAAGTCGAAATATTCGATTTATCAAAAACGCGCCTATTTTGATTTTCCTTCCACTTAAGCTTGCAGAAAGCGCGAAACCAGATGCAAGGAAGAATACGGATGGTCCGTAAATTCCCAATGAAACTATGGTGTTAGCAAAGTAATTCAGTTTAGATCCGTCATCGAATAGTGAGCGGAGGCTGAAACCATCGTAATGAATCAAAAGAACAGAAAAGGCAGCTAATCCTCTTAGAACGGTTGCGTTATTAGTTCTTGGATGTCGTGAGATCAAACGTTCTGAAATCTTTACTCTACTCATCAGAAGAAGGGTTCCTTATAATTCGAAATGAAGATAAGTATTGCTCAAACGTTATGGTTTTATCTTGGTCTGCGTCGACGCTCTGAAGAATTAGGTCGAGGCTTTCTAGAACCGCGATTAGGACCTTTACTCTCAACAATCGGCGCAACATATGGAATGCCGGACGGTTCTTGAGCGCCAGTAATTCGCATCAAATCTTGGTCTAACGGCTTAACCCCAACAAACTTCGGTGTTACTCCAGCGCGTGAAGTTAATCCACCAACAGATTTCTGTTGCTTAGTAGTAGCGAGGGTTACAACTGCGCCAGCTTCACCTGCACGAGCAGTTCGGCCGGAACGGTGTAGGTAATCTTTATGGTCGGTTGGCGCATCGACATGAACTACAAGAGAAATTCCATCCACGTGAATACCGCGCGCTGCCACATCTGTTGCAACTAGTGCGGCATTCACTTGCTGCTTGAACAAAGCGAGAGTTCGCGTGCGAACTGCTTGTGACTTTCCACCATGAAGCGCACCAACGGGAACACCAGCATGGGCAAGTTTATCCGCTAGGCGATCTGCACCTCGTTGTGTTTTCACGAAAAGAATAGTCTTTCCATTACGTGCAGCAATCTGATTTGTGATGTCGTCTTTGTCACCAGGGTGCATAACAAGAACGTAGTGTTCCATTGTTGAAACGGATGCACGGTCATTCTGAAGAGAGTGAGTTTTCGGATTATTTAGATACTGACGAACTAGAGCATCTACTCCGCGATCCAGTGTCGCAGAGAAGAGAAGGCGCTGGCCATTTGGTTTTGCTTGATCAAGAATTTCCTTAACAACCGGCAAGAAGCCCATGTCGGCCATCTGATCGGCCTCGTCAAGAACGGTTATTTCAAGATCATCAAGTTGAACTTCGCCCTTGTTCAGCAAGTCGATTAAACGACCTGGCGTCGCAACAAGAATTGCAGTTGCCTTGCGCATTGCAGTTATCTGCTTTGCATAAGGCATTCCGCCTGCAATAACTACTGAATCGTGACCGATTGCGCGAGCAAGAGGTGTTAAAACTTCATCAATTTGCTGTGCAAGTTCGCGCGTTGGCGTTAGAACTAGAGCTAAAGGCTTGTGTGGTTTAGCGGCTTTTCCGCTGATATTTGTGAGCAAAGCAAGGCCAAATGCGAGGGTCTTCCCTGATCCTGTTTGTCCGCGGCCAAGGATGTCGTGTCCGGCAAGTGCATCAGGAAGTGTTGCAATCTGAATTGGGAATGGATGTGTAATGCCTTGTGCGTTAAGAGCATTGGCAAGAGCAGGAGCAATTCCTAAATCACGGAAAGTAGTTGTTACTTCAGATAAAGGAGTTGCGTCAATTAAATTAGCATCAGCCAAGTTTGCTGAGATGTAATTGTCATCTGCACCGAAATCTACTGCTGCATTGTTGTGAGTCTTGAATGCTTTGCGATCATCACGAGCATATGCAGGTGAATCGTTACGGCGATCGCGAACCGGCTTGGCCGGACGTTCCGCGCGGTAGTTAGATGCCGAAACATCTGGTGCAGATTTATGTTTTGCGAATGTTTGCTTTGAAGGTGCTCCTGGCTTGTATTTCTCACGCTTGCCAGGAATAAAGTTTGGACGACCATCATCAGTGCGCGCTACTCGTTCTTTAGCTGCATCGCGACGTGTTGTCGGACGAGTATCTGGCTTTTTAAATTCTGGGCGTGCGGTGCGTTCATTGCGATCTGAAACAAATTTCTTTGCACGTGATTCTGGCTTAACGATTTCTTCACGAACTTCACGTGGCTTTGATGCTGTCTTTTCCTGATAACGCTTGGCACGCATCTTTGAACGCTCTGTTAAGCGCACATCCTTCTTTGAAAGAGTTGAAGTGTCGATATCTGAATAACGTTTTGTTGCTGGCTTGCTAGCTGGCTTTGAAGAAGCTGCTTTAAATGGTTTAGCCGCTGTGCCTTTACGTGCTGATTTTTCTGCACTTGTATGACGAGGCTTTAAAACTGGAGTTCCGGCTGAAGACTTTTTAGCGCGGGGTTTCCCGGCTTTGGCAGATGCTGCTCTGCGTGCTTTTCCGGGCGCGGTTGTACGTGGCTGTAGAGACATAGAAATGCATACCAATCGAGACGACAAGCGCGTCTCGGGTATGGCCTCAAATGGGCCAGGGCGGTGATAAGACTCGCAAGTAAGTGGCCGTTTGGCTCACTTTGGGGGGAAGTTCATCGATGCGGGGTGCGTCGATGGCTTAATTATAACAGTTAATTAATCGTGCTTAATCCAGGACCACTGAACCGTTCGGCGTGCTCAGATGAACGGAAACGATTCCTGTTTCGCCATCTTGGCTTGAAGGATCAACCCAATCAATTGAAACGTTCTCAAGGGCGCCAAGGATTTCAGATTTGAACCATGAATCAGAAAGCTGATCCTTATCTGAGATAACAATCTTTTCGATCTTGGAAACAGTTGATCCGTCTTTCGAAGGATGATCTTCCGTTAGCCATTCAATAAAGAATGGGAGTTCTCTTGAATCGGTAATTTCTTTAACGCCAATTTGCTTCCACTTAAGGTCTGTTCCATCGGGACGTGTGCGGTGGCCATCAACTGCCTTGCGACCAAACTTCTCTTCAATTGGAGAAATATCTTCGGTACTAAATACCCAAGTTAGCCAACCGCCACCTTCTTGTGCTTTCTTTGAAACAGCTTTGCCCCATGGTGTCTGTTCTGTTGCTGGGTGATCCAGTGGACAAACAACTTCGATGTACTTTCCATCAAGAAGTGGTGCGGTGAAGTTACGTGTGCCAAAACGAGGGTGGATACCGCCATCAACAAATGTTGTCCCAAGGCGTGAACCTAGGCGTTGCACGGTGTCGGCTAATTGATCATGGGAAGTTACATATGAGACATGGTCTAAGCGCATGGGGCAATTTTGCACCATGAAAAGGGGTGGTCTTTACCAAATTTGCTTCTGGCCATAACCGCCCCAGGTGCTTATTCTTTGAGAATGAAAAGGCTATTTGCTGTCTTGAGTGTGGTTAGCCTCTTGGCGGTTGGTTCTACTCCTGTCATGGCTGAGCAGAAGCGCATCGTCTGGGACATGGATCGCCTGACGGTTTTGCCATCGGATCAAGTAAGAGCGCTTTTTGGATTCAGTGCCCTCACTTCGATTCAAGACGATTACAGCTGGATAACAAACATGCAAGGTATGAATACATTCCAAGCAGTTCTTGCTCCATGTAGCAGCATTGAAAAAATTGACTTGAACAACACGGTCTGTATTGAAAAGGTTTCTTATCGAAAAACTGGAAATACCTCTTGGCAAAACGCAACATTAAGCAGGGTTCAATTAGGTAAACCTACAACGACCATAGTCAAGGGGAATGCTGTTGTCGGACAGTTGGCATTTGATAGCCAAACTTTCCGCCCCGGTGGAGATAAGGCGACTTTATGGTCAATGCCAGGAGCAGCGCATGCCTCGGGAACCGATTATCTCCTTCGTTCACGGCTCATAGGTGACACTAATCAATTTGGACAGTTTAAATTTAAGTCAGAGATAATTCCGACTAATTACCCGACAAATGGAGATGTTGTAACACAAGACCAATTAAAGGTTGAAGAGTTCCCATCTGGATTCGAATATAAGGTTCGTTTGCGTATGGGAGTTTTTAATAAAACTTTAACGGGATGGTTTTTTGGGCGGATAACAAATCCAACTATTGATAGGAACGGGCCTGAGGGATATATCGAAATCACTGGTGAACCTGCATTTGTTCCAATTGGCATCACTAACGACATTCCTGTTGTAGAAGCGGATAAGTATTTTGAACCTATCTGGTGTGCCGAGGTTAAAAAGAAGACCAATGGGCCATGCGGCAGTATAAATCGCCTTTACAACAAGGCTTTTACCTTTACAAATGAAGAGGGCTGGAATCCAGATAGCCTGGGGCGTTGGGAGTCAGCCCCCGGTGGAGTGCGCACGATTGCAACTCTTTCCTCTTGGTCACTCGACTCAACTTTCTTTTATCAATTGGCGACTGATAGTGGTGCCGCAAAATGCACTGCTGACTTGTACGGCGCAAATGCAAGAGTTTTCCAAGGCGCAGTATTTTCGAACGCGACGATGTTTCAAACTTCGCCTCCAGGTTGGGATGATTCATCTAAAGCATTTACATTTAAGGTCGCATCCCCACATTTAAATGAGAAAGGATTGCTTAATAAGGGCTTCTACACCCTTTATATTCCAACCGAGATTGCAAAATGTCGTTGGGGTGACGGTACTGCGTTAGCACGTGCTGAGGTGCAAATTGTTAGCTCTGAAGGTAAGACGTCAATAACGACTGTCGCAGCAACTGTTGAGAATGGTAACTTTCGTTTTAATATTGCGGGTTTTGGTTATTCATCCCCCACTATCAAAATCCGAATGGCAAATGATGTTGGGCCAATTAGCCAGCCTATAAATACAGCTCCCAAGGCGACTGAAAGGGTTGCGATTAAATGTTTAAAAGGAAAAACTATTAAGAAAGTTGTAGGCGCAAAGCCCGTTTGTCCGAAGGGCTATAAACAAGTATCTGCCTAAAGGGTGCAGGTTAAGTTTTTCTTAGGGGTTTTGCCTTGAAGTAGGTAGGAATCAACCGCGTTATCGACGCATGCGCTGCCACGTCCTTGGCCGGTGTGGCCGTCAGCATCTAGGGATATGAGTTTGGAAGTGGTGAAGATTTTGTGGAGACCAACTGCCCAGTCGTATGGGGTTGCAGGGTCGCGGGTGGTACCTATGACGAGGATCGGTGCAGTTTTGATTGAAGTAATTTTATTTGTGGTGCGAGTTAGCTTGTCTTTCGTTGGTGGAGTTAAGAACTTACACGCGATATTTGTGTAGGCAAGGTATGGGCCAAATACTGGTGCGCGGTCAGTGAAGCGTTGGGCTTCAGCTTTTGTTTGTTCAATGCTGCGGGTGTCGGGCCAATCAAGACAATCGATGATTGCACCGGAATCGAGTTCATTAGATGCATAGGTGCCATCGGATGAACGGCCGCTGTATTGGTCAGCAAGGTCGAGGAATGTGTCGCCGAAGCCGCGTTGGCCTTCGAGGATAGCGGTACGGAGTTTTGGCCAACCGTCGGCATCATCGTAAAGAGCTGATGCAGTCCCTAGAACAATAAGTGATTCGGTCGCAACGCGGTCATCGTTTTCAACTTTTGTTTTACGTGGAAGTGGGTTGGTAGCAGCCGTTGTGAAGAGCGCGATGATCGCCGCAGTTGCTTCTTGTCGGTTGGCAGGAAGTGGGCAATCATCTTGTTTTGCGCAGTCGGCAAGGAACGCTTCTAGTGCTTCGTCGAAGCCGACTGCTTGGGAAATGTTTTGTTCGAGGATTGAAATGTTTGGGTCGAGTGCGCCATCTAGAACCATGCGACCGACTTTGTCGGGGAAGAACTGGGCATAAAGCGTGCCGAGGTAGGTTCCGTAGGATTTTCCGAAGAAGTTAATTTTCTTATCGCCAAGGGCGGCGCGCAGAATGTCCATGTCGCGGGCGGATTCTGCTGTTGAGTAATGGGTTAAGAATTCGTTCTTCTCTTCGCACTTTTTGATGAAATCTTCTGAATCGGCGAGCGCCTTCTGAAGTTCCTCTTCGGTGTCGGGCTTGGCATCAGATGCGTAATTGGCATCAGTTTCTTCGTCGGTTAAACATTCAATCGGTGCGCTGCGGTCAACACCACGTGGGTCAAAGCCCACGATGTCGTAACGATCGAGAACATCGGGATCAAAGACGTATTCGGCGTTATAGGCATAGTCAACGCCGGAACCACCGGGACCGCCAGGGTTAACGATTAGCGAACCGATGCGGTTTTTTTGATCTTGAGCTTTGTAGCGAAGTACAGCTAATTTAAATGTCCCAACGGTTAAGTCGGCGTAATCGATTGGCACACGCAGGTCGGTGCATTCAAAGTCGTCGTAGCAAGTAGACCAGTCGAGTTTCTGGTTTTCATAGGCCGCTAAATCAGAGAGTGGTTTTTCAACGCCTGGTGTGCTCGCACATCCTGTTGCAACAAGTGCAAAGGTGAGAGTTAGAGCAGTGAGAAAAGGGGTGCGTTTTTTCATTAGGCCAAACGACACATCAAGGCTTCGATGGTTAAAAGTGGTGCTGCGTTGTGGCTCAAGTTGGTCCTGGCTTCCATTATGGCGTTGACCTTCTTTACCGTCGCGTGAGCGGGTGTTTTATGCGCATAAGCCGTTATTTGATCGGTCATATCTATGTTGATAATGGAATCTGTGGCGCCGGCCTGAACCATCATGACATCGCGATAGAAGGTGGCGATATCAAGTAGGGCGCCATCTAGTGAATCGCGCACCATGCGGGTGGCGCGGGATTTCTGTTCTTTCTCAAGTTCTTTGATCGCCTTTGATCCACCGGTTGCCATGCCGCGACCGGTTGCGC
>JACCDW010419964.1_pt1 | contig 29530 bp, 25 predicted proteins | sample 7449781 | NCBI WGS metagenome assembly JACCDW01 (sample SAMN15323449, study PRJNA562643) | freshwater metagenome | isolation source: river surface water | place: USA:Blue River Watershed | collected 2017-08-18
ACATTTTCTGAAAATAATTTGCATTTTATGCAACACAAACTTTGTTTTATCATTTATTCCCCTATCTTCGTGGAACTTAATTTAATATTTAATAATGAAAACTGGAACTGTCAAATTCTTTAATAACACTAAAGGGTTTGGATTTATCACCGAAGACGGATCAGGTACTGAGCATTTTGTGCACGTATCAGGTCTAATTGATCAGATCAACGAAAACGACAAAGTATCTTACGATCTAAAAGAAGGCAAAAGAGGATTAAATGCGGTAGACGTTAAAAGACTACCTCAATAAATATTTTTTTGAATTTCTTAAAGGCCATCAATTTGATGGCCTTTTTTGTTGCTCCATTTTGCAACCAAGCCATTGTCCCTCAAAACAATACCTACCAACTATTGCTGCTGCGATTGTAAAATTCGAAGTTTATCTTGAATGCCGTTCTTGGGGCATCAAATAAATTTGAATAACCAACGCAATAAAATATGCCAATCTTGAATCGCTCGCGCCAAATTTTAACCAATTTGTCAATGCCAAAATACATTTCGTAATACATCATGTTCCTTCGCTCTGGCGCATATAACATGCTCATTCCCGCTGATTCATATAAATTTAACTTCTTCACAAGCGGAATTTTATTCAGCAATGAACCATAAAAATGATGTCTGTAATGTACTTCGTAATACCGTTTAAAAGTTTTGAAAGTGCTGTCTAACATTTGAAAGGCATACATTGGTGGTGTGAAAATGGAAACATCACCTCTGCGCTGATACCTATAATCAATGACGTTGATGTTTTTGTGCGATAAAAATGCGCCACTCGTTGCCCTCAATTCGCTCTTGCCAAATAATCCCCAAGGAAAATCATGTTCAATTCTATATTCTAAATATTGATAATCGATGGTGCTATTGAAAATTCCAGGAACCGCCCTGCGATAATCTATTACAAAGGTTGGCCATGTTGATCCCAATATAATTTTCTGTTTAGGCTCACTTAAATACCTCTGAAATGGAGTGTAAGACAACGTGAAATCTGCAAATATCGCTCTGTGCGATTGGAATTTCAAAGGCGTATTGTTGGTGAATAAACTGTCGCCAGTTGATGAAAATTTGAAATATGAAATGTCTTTCCGATCGCTAAATTCACTTCGAATCCTGAAAAACAAACCATTCACAATTTCTTGTCGGTGGTAAATCGACACATGATCGTGCTGGTAGAAATTGTCCCTCCGAAATAAATCGATATAGGCAGCAAAAGGGTTTACAAATCCAAAATCTCTTCCAACTGAGGCATAAATTACTTTTCTTTTGTAGGGATTGTATAAGGTTGAGAAAGCAACTGTGCCTCTTAAGTCATTGTTATTTAATCCGTAAGATATATTCTCGTTGAAGTTAATTTCCTTTTTATTTTCAAACGTTTTTACAATTCGATTGAACAAAGTGATACGGCTTCCGCCTGGCCACCAAGGCTGCCAAATGAACATGAGCGGTTGAAATTGCATGTTCAATCCTTTTCTGCGGTTTTGATACTCTTGACCTTCAAGGAATAAACTTTTCAGGGTGATTTTATTGGCAAGTTTTTCAAGGCTATCCAAATATTCATCTGACGAGTGCGCCCGCTTGATGCTATCCAATTTATTGATGAATGTACGTTCAATGAGGGTCAAAGGCACCTGTCGTTTTTGAGCCCAAAACGCAGTATCTTTCTCATAGGCATCTTGTTCAACTTTGCTCAATTCTAAACCAAAATGATTTTTAGGGAAAATGGGGTTTGTAACAATGTTAGAATAAATGACTTTTGTTTCACCTTTAGACTTAAATGAACCACTGCGTATGCTGTAATTAAATCGTTGTGAATCAATGAGAATGCTCGAATCTTCAGAAAGTCTATAGTTTTGTGTGAGCGTCATTTCATCATACTCTGCCATTAAATGTCGTGGAACATTGAGTACAATTTTGGCAACATAGAACGAGGTATCCACGAGGTGAATTTCTCCAGAAAATGTAGAATTGGATGTTTGTCGGCTATCAACTTTTATCTTGAGCACTCGCCCATAAACAGGGTGGTTGTAGCTTTCTATGAAGCGAAATCGGTAGGCTAAAATGGCACTGCTGGAGAGCGGCGACATTACAGGAAGGGGGCATAAACCAGGAAGGTTCATTAAATTTTGATAGATGTTAAAATCACCTTCAACGGTTGAGAGATAATACAATCCAGATTTATCTCCGCGCACCGAAACCCCTTGTTTCACTTCTTTGATTTTATTTGGCGGCGACCAATCGCGCTTCATGGTAATTTCTACGAAGTTTCCAGAAGTCTCTTCCTTTATGGGGGCAGTTGGATTGGGTTCTTTATCAGCCTCAGCGGCAATTTGAGCGGGTGTTTTACGAACCGTTAAATCTTCAAAGGCACGAATGTAAATATCGGCAGATTGCGCTGGTATTCTTTTGGCCCAAATATTTCTTCTTGCGATGGCTTTTCGCATGTAATCGGGTCCCGGATCTTTCCATTTTGCCTTTACATGAACTACGTTGATTTGATTGACTTGTCGTACAAGAACAATGGTAATTGTATCTTTAAATTTATCATCAACAACGATGGCTACTTCTTGGTTGTAAAATTCTGGATGAGAAAAAACAAGTTGATAAATGCCTGCTTTTAGTTCTAACTTAAAATAACCATCAATTTTTGATTGCCCCATTTTGGAGCCTAATGTCTTCTCATAAATTTGAACTCCAGCAACAGGTGCATTAGTGGTATCGATACACAAGCCAATGAGTTGGGCATTTGCCTCCAATAGGAAAAAATGAAATATGATAACAGCTAGAATCTTCTTCATTTCTTCTCTTTTTTCTTCTTGCCTTTATTTGTAGTGTTGGCTTTTTTAGGATTCAAGGCGTATGAAGTTTTAGGGATCAAAGGCGTAAATTGATTTCCGAAAATATTTCTTTTAGGTTTGTTCTCTATGTCCCATTTAAATCCAACCAATTTGTTTTTTTCTTGGGGGAATAACTCCAGAGGATAAATTTTTCCCATGGGTTTAACATAAAAGTAAACGTTTGATATTTTGTTGTTTGTAAATTGGAAACGGATATTGGTGCATTCAATATCGAAGACAGACGAAATGGAGTCTTTTTCCCTCATAAAATAGACGCTTTTACCATTTTTATGGACAAGTGTTTGTGTGAGTTTTTGGTTCGCATCGAGCCAATGGGTCATAGAATCACCTGAAATCTGACTGAATCTATTTTCGTCTTCTTGCATGGCAATAAAACCATGTTTATACATGGTGCTATGATTCAATTTTTTATTTTTCAAGAATAAATTGATGGTATCGCCGCTCATGCGCGTGAGTGAATCCCACAACACAGGATTTCCTCTAAGCTTAAAGGTACTGTCTATAGATTGATATTCAAGGGTTTTAGCAGTTCCAGAAACGTTGTTTCTTTTGAATTTAACATTAAACCAAGCTTTAATTTTTTGGTTTTGTGTGGCGCTGTCTTTGCTATAAAATAGGGTATCCGCTTTGATGAAAAAACTGTCGGATTTATCGATTTGCAAAGCCAATGGATTTCCAGTGATTGTAATTTCACCTGTGTTTTTAGCATAATCGGCTTTTTGACCCCACACTCTCCAATTTTCAACAGAGTCAACTAAAAAGACGTTTTTATAAGCTGTTCCTTTTTTATTCTTTTTGTTGACATACACTGAATCTGCAACCAAGGTTTTATCGTTATCGAACATTCCAACCTTCTGATAGAAAGTACCTTGTTCGGTTTCTGTGCTATAATTTCCACGTTCAAAAACCATTGTTTGGGTTTCATATTCTAGCTGGGTGAAAGAAAAGAAACGCGCTGTTTTAGATTGTGTATTGTATTGAAGTGTATCTGTTTTAATGGTATAATCGGGGGTTTGCAAGACCACGTTTTGTTTGAAAAACAAGGTTTTACTCAAGGGGTTATAACTACCAGAAACGGAAGTTAATTTCGTTTTTTTGTCGATTATAACACCACCACTCCCATACCAACCAACCTTGGTTTGTGTGTTGTATTGCAGCCAAGGAGTTGATAAAGTCATTGTATTGTCAACCAATTTCACATTTCCATCAACTTTTGCGGTGTGCGTGGCATTGTCGAAAATAAGTGTATTTCCTGTTACAACTGTTCCTTCGGCATTTACAATTTTTACATCACCATAACCTTTGAGGGATTCTGTTTGTGGGTCGTATTCCGCCTCATTGCAATACACTCGAGATCCTTGTTGCTCAAATTGCACATTCCCTTTGAGTAACTGTCCACCATGTCCGTCAATTTGGATTGATTTCATTTTTTTAGCACTCAATGAAATCGGTTGTGCTGTTAAAATTCCATGTGAAATCGAAATTAAAACGAACAACCAAAGCTTAAAAATATGTTCTTTGTACTTGAGTACCATTGCAAAGTAAAACTTCTGCAAATTAAGTGTTAAATTCTTTTAAAGCATTGATGAATCTACAGAATTGGCAATTAGACCGACAATTGACCGTATTGGGTGTGAGTGGAGGACTCGATTCGATGGTTCTTTTGAATGTTTTTGTGATGAAGCAATGGCCTTGTGTGGTGGCTCATGTGAATTTTGGTTTACGGGGAGAGGAGAGCGATGGAGATACAAAATTTGTTGAAGAAGAATGTACGAAATTGGGCGTTCCATTTTTTGTAAAATTTGTAGATACTGAGAAGATTGCAAATGAGTTAGGAGTTTCAATTCAAATGGCAGCCAGAGATATTCGGTATGCATTTTTTGAAGAAATTCTGGTTCAAACAAAGGCACAGAGCATTGCAACAGCGCATCACCAAGATGATGAATTGGAGAATTTCTTTATCTATTTAATGCGTAATGAAATGCACAATGCTTGGTTGGGTATTTGGGAAAAGAGGGGAAATATCATTCGACCTTTTTTGCAAATTCCGCGAAAAATAATTGCAGAATTTGCCGCAGAAAACGCAATTCTTTGGAGGGAAGATAGTAGCAATTCCCAAACAAAATATCTGAGAAATCAAATCAGACATTTGTTGTTGCCTAGTTTGAAGGAAGAATTTCCGAGTATCGGCAATGATTATCAGGTGATTACAAAATTGAATCGGGAACAAGAAAAGGATTATTTAGAGCATTTTGAAGTGAGATGGACGCAGTTTGTAAAACACAACAGCCAACAGATCGATGTCCCTCAAAAATTCATAGAAGATCAATACAATTTACCGGGGTTGCTTCGGAAATTTAGATATCTCGGTTTTAGTGAAAGTCAAATGTTACAGGCAGTTTCTAAAAATCAAAGGATTGGTAGTTTTTGGAAGTCTTCAAAATGGCGTTTGGTGAAGCATAGAGATGGGTTGACTACGATTTTACAAAGTCAGACAGAGAATGACGAATTGCAACTGAATATTGGTTCTGTAGGTACGGTTTCTTTTGGAGATTATACGATTGATATTCAGAAGGTTGATATAAAAAATGTAGATTTTAAGTTGTCTAATGTTTATTATTTTGATGTGGCAATATTGAATGAAAAATTGGCGTTGCGACAATGGAGAGAGGGCGATAAAATGCAGGTTTTAGGGATGAAAGGACGTAAAAAATTGAGCGATTTGTTTGTTGATGCTAAGATTGATTTACTTGACAAACTTAAACTGCCTGTGTTGGTTTTAGAGGATCAAATTTTGGCAGTTTTGACACTCAGAAGAAGTGGATTGTATTTGTTGGAACATTCTCAGCAAGCTATTTCGATTTCTTGGAAACGGAAATAAGTAAATGCATTTGGTCTTATTTTTTCGCTTATTTTTGTATCAATGAGAGCCATTATTCCTGTTGCCGGTATTGGAAGCCGATTAAAGCCTCACACTCAAACTCAGCCAAAATCGCTGATTCCAGTGGCTGGGAAACCTATTTTAGGACATATCATGGACAATCTGGTCAATGCCGGAATTGACGATTTTGTTTTTGTAATTGGTTATTTGGGAGATCGAATTGAGCAATATTTGACTGAAAATTACGCTCAATGCAAATTAACCTTTGTGATTCAAACAGTGGGAAAGGGTATTGGACATGCTGTTTGGTTAACCCGGGAAGTGGTAAATCACGAAGAACCTGTGTTTATTGTTTTAGGCGATACCATTTTCGAGGCCGATTTGAAATCGGTTGTGGCGGCAAATTCCAGTAGTTTGGGTGTTAAAAAAGTTGATGACCCAAGACTTTTTGGAGTGGCCGAGCTTAATCCGGAAGGCAAAATTTCTAAATTAATAGAAAAACCTAACATCCCTCATTCTAATTTGGCTTTGGTAGGGCTTTATTACATTAAAGAAACTTCCATGCTTTTTGAATGTTTGGAGTATCACATTCAAAATGAAATTAGAACCAATAACGAATATCATTTAACCGATGCCCTTCAATGTATGATTGAAAAAGGGGCGTCGATGAATACGTTTGGCGTATCTACTTGGTTCGATTGTGGTAAAAAAGATGTGATACTTCAAACCAATAAAAATTTGTTAAAGAGGCTTGATAATCAAGACTTTAGTTATTTAACAAAACTGGGAAATATCATTGTACAACCTGTTCATATTTCGCCATCGGCAAAAATTGAAAACAGCATTATTGGTCCCGATGTAAGTATCGGAGATGGTGCTTATATTTCTCGTTCAATTGTTAAAAATAGTATCATTGGTATGAATGCTTCGTTGCAAAATGCAATCATTGAAAACTCTTTGATTGGAAGTGATGCAAGTTTAATTGGGGCCGTTCATAGTTTGAATATTGGTGATAGTGCCGAAATTAATTTAAGAGACAGCTAATTTGAATTTTTTGGTATCTCATATTCAAAATGTCACTCAAGCGCATCGTTTGGGCGACACATCATTAGAAGTTTCAATTTCTGAGATTGTATTTGATACCCGCAAAATTTCTGTGCCCGAAAATGCAATGTTCGTTGCTTTAAAAGGGGAATTTAGAAATGGACATGATTTTATTCCAGAGGCATTCAACAAAGGAATTCGTGTTTTCTTGGTTGAAAACGGATTTGAAATTAATCATATAGAATATCAAAATGCATGTTTTTTGGTGGTCGATTCGCCCCTTAAAGCATTGCAAAAATTGGCGCAAGCCCATCGTAAGCAGTATTCCTTTCCCGTTGTTGGCATTACAGGTAGCAATGGTAAAACTGTGGTGAAGGAATGGTTGTATGAGTTGTTGCAATCTGACTTTTCGATTTATAGAAGTCCTAGAAGTTTCAATTCGCAACTTGGAGTTGCTGTTTCGTTACTCGGAATTTCATCGGAAAATCAAATGGCTTTTATTGAAGCCGGAATTTCACAAACCAATGAAATGGATGCTTTGTGGACAATGATTCAACCGTCGTTAACCGTTTTAACACATATTGGAAGTCAACACGACGCTGGATTTTCGAGCATGAATCAAAAGGCTTTGGAAAAAATAAAGCTCTGTAAAGATGCAGATGTTGTTGTTTTTCCGAGGGACATAGAAGTGTTCAATGAAGGGTTAGCGTCCCTCAAAAAAGAACAACCTTTGACCCGAATGATCACTTGGGGATACACCGAGGGGTCTACTTTTAGGTTGCTGAATGTTGAAAAAACTAAAACAGGTCAAATCATTCATTTTTACAACCGAGGCACAGAACATTCGCTGGAAATTCCATTTTTTGACGAAGCGTCTGTGGCAAATGCAATGACATGTTTTTGTGTTCTTTATGCCTTCGAACGTTGGGATGAAGCGCACATATTGAAATTTAAAAATTTGAAGCCCATTCACAATCGTTTAACCATTGAAAAAGGCAAACGAGGGAATGTGATCTTGAATGATAGTTATTCGAATGATGTTGAGAGTTTGGGTATTGCCATTGATGTGATTCAACGACAACAGCCCAATCTTCCGTTGATGTTAATTTTGTCGGAAATGGATCAGGTGGGGCAGTCCGATTCAATTGACCAGAAAGTGATTCAACTTTTGAATCACAAATCAATTAGCCGCATTTTTTACCTTGGTCAAAACCAACTTCAATTTTCTGAAAGTATAGAGGTTCAATATTTTACCACTACCGAAGAGTTGATTCAATCTGGTCGTTTGCTAGACATTACTTCTACAGCCATTTTGGTGAAGGGGGCTCGCAAATTTCATTTGGAGCAGGTGGTTGAAATTTTGAAGGAAAGGCTTCATAAAACGAGTTTGGAGATTCACTTGGAGTCAATCAAACACAACCTGAGATATTTCAAACGAAAGATTTCTGCTGATACCAAAATGATGTGTATGGTGAAAGCGTTTGGATATGGCAGTGGCACTTTTGAAGTGTCGAAAACTTTGCAAGATTTAAACGTTGATTACCTTGGAGTTGCCTTTGCCGACGAAGGTGTTGCGCTCAGAGAAGCTGGAATTCATACACCCATCATGGTAATGAACACCGATGCTCAAACCATGGATGTTTTGAATCGTTATAACCTCGAGCCCGTGGTTTACAGCTTGTCGAATTTACAGAGCTACATGACTATTTTGGAGGGACAAGAGGGTCGAATTCATTTGGAAATTGATACTGGAATGCACCGTTTAGGATTTGATCCGGAGGAAATTTTATCGGCAGTGAAATTGATTCCTTCCAATATTCGAGTGATGAGTGTTTTTAGTCATTTGGCCGTTTCCGAAGACGATCAGAAAGATGCATTTACAAGGCATCAGGCTGCCACCTTTTTTGAAGTGGCAAAGAGCATTGAGTCGTTTTTAGGCTATTCTATTTTAAAACACATTAGCAATACGGGTGGCATAGAAAGGTTTAGTGAGTTACAAGGCAATATGGTTCGTTTGGGAATTGGATTGTATGGTTTGGAGCCAAATGGAACTGAGAATACAGATTTACAAACAGTTGCAAGTTTATATTCTACCATCACTCAAATTCATGAAGTTGCTGAAAATGAAGGTATTGGATATGGTTTGTACAACAATGAGCCTACCAAGCGAAGAATTGCAACCATTGCCATGGGCTACGCCGACGGTTTAAGCAGACGTTATGGTAAAAAGGTGGGTTCTGTTTGGATCAATGGAAATGAAGCTCCTTTTGTGGGCAACATTTGTATGGATATGTCGATGGTTGATGTAACCAATATTCCATGCAATGAAGGCGATAGGGTAGAGATTTTTGGTGAGCATTTGTCTATAAACAAAATGGCCCGCCAGGGCGGGACCATTTCTTATGAAATCTTAACAGGAATTTCTCAGAGGGTGCCAAGAATTTACCTCGGCGAACATTGATTATTTTATGAGGCAAGTCATTGGATTCTTTAAGTTTTGGTATTTCACCAAATCTACTTTCAATGAACCTACGCGAATATCGGTTTGGATACGCACTGGAATTTTATTTTCGTCGTCGGTTACCCAAACTGTCATTGCATCGGTGCGTTTGAAAACCCTATCAACAACCAATTGAGGTTTGATTTTAAAACATCTGATTTTACCAATGTCAGATTTGATGACTTCTTTACCAACATATTTCACGTTTAGGTTATAGATTTTATTGTCGAGGTAAACATCAATCGGATAAGTAGTTCCAACGCTTGCATTTGCGTAATCTAAAGTTCTCATATAGTAGATTGCAGAAGCAACATCTTGGGTATATTGAGGGATGGTCAATTGTCCTTGTTTGTTCTTTAACCATTTTTCAGAGTGGTTGTAGATTGCAATGTCTTGGTTGAAATATGCATTTTCGCGAACGGTTTTAGCGTATCTCAATGGAGCTTGTGATTCGCCATCAACCCAACTTTCAAACTTATCTCTCACTTTATAGGCCCAATCGAAAGATTTTAGGGTTTCACCTTCTACTTTAAGATTGTAAGCAGTTTTATTGTTGATGGTTAGGGGTTCTGAAACTGTCATATTGACCAAACCAGCGTTGATGATACCGTAGTGAATTCTATAGTTTAAAACTTCTCCGGCTTGGTAAGCGGTGTTTTCAATTTTTCTTTCAGTAGGGGCAACTTTTTCAGCTGCTTTCATAGAAAAAAGCATTGCACATAATACAGATAAACTCGCTGCGCTGATGTAAAAAGTAACTCGGTTGTTCATAGTCGTTAATTTTAGGTTGTATACTCCTTTATACACTTATTTTTTTATTTGCCCCCAAAAAATGGACCAAATATTTTATTTGTTGCGATATTTGCAAAAATGAATCAAGAAATTATTCTCACTTCTATTTCCAAGGGCAGCGGTTGTGGATGTAAAATACAGCCGGCGGTGTTACAGGAAATGTTGCAGGGATTAAATGTGGATTTGGCGAAGTACAATCATTTGTTGGTGGGCAATCACTTGAATGATGATTGTTCTGTTTATGATTTGGGGGATGGACAACTGTTGTTACAAACGGTTGATTTTTTCACTCCGATGGTGAATGATGCTCAGATTTTTGGAAGGACGGCGGCTGCCAATGCGTTAAGTGATATTTATGCCATGGGCGGAAGACCTATCATGGCAAATGCGGTATTTAGTTGGCCGCTCGATATTTTACCTGTTGTTATGGGCAGGGAAGTTTTAAAAGGAGGGATGGATTTAGCTGGTGAATTGGGTGTTCCTGTTGCTGGTGGTCACAGCATTGATGGTAAAGAGCCTATTTTTGGCTTGAGCGTTACAGGATTGGTGTTAAAGTCGAACCTAAAAACAAATGCCGATGCTCAAATCCACGACACCATTTACATGACAAAACCTTTGGGCATTGGAATGTTGGCGGCGGCACATAAAAGAGGCATTTCAACTTCAGAACAAGATCGAGCTTTGTATGAATTGCTTACCTCTACGAATCAAATTGGATTTGAGTTAGGAAAGATTGCAGGCGTTCATGCAATGACAGACATTACAGGATTCGGGTTTTTAGGTCATTTATTAGAGGTTTGCAAGGCTTCTGGGGTGGGTGCGGAAATTGAATTCATGAATGTCCCTCTAAAAGAAGAGGCGAAGCAACTTGCGAGTTCATTTGTATTGCCCGACAATGCCATGAGGAATTGGAATGCTTATGAGAAGGATGTTCAACTGAGCAATCAAGATTCATTTGCATGGATTGTAGATCCACAAACCAATGGAGGATTGTTGTTTACGGTATCTGAGGAAAGCAAACGTGATGTGGTTAAATTGTTTTCAGACAATAGTTTACCCCTTTATGAAGTAGGTAAAATTGTTGAAAGTGGTGTTGTTGTGAGGTAAATTATAACTCTTTAATTGCCATAATTCCCATTTTTTTAGAGTGTTGCGATTTTAACAAAGTTCGATTGCCATGATCTGAGAGAATGATGATGTTGCTAGTATTCGTTTTCAATAGTTTATTGAGCATATCAATACCGAGACTATCGGCAATTTTCAGATCACTCTTAAACGCTTGCAATGGATTTTTAATGTTGTATTTGTGAAATGTAAGAAGGTGGTAAATATGTACGTGACTATTTTGGTTGTTTAAATTTTCGGCAAATTGATTTAACGCATTTTTGTTATATTGATCGATTTGCATGAAGGTGTATTGATCATCGAAAGTTTTAATAGTGTCTGAAGAATAATTGGTCAAAAGGAATCTAAATTTATTCCAATTATTCACTGCTCGCATGAACAAACCAAAATATCTAGAATTAGATTTATTCCAATATATCTGCCAACCGTCGTTGTTAAATTTATAATTGGTGGGTGAGAATAAATTAAAATGAAAGTTGTTTTTTGTACACTCTTTAAAAATATTGGAGCCGATGATGTATTCGTAATATTCTTGTCGGTGATTTAATTCAATTGCAACTTCACTTGGAATGATCTTTTTATTCAATAAAATCTGTGCCATAGAAACCTGGGTTTTAGTTGAATAACTATGATGTGGTATTTGCTTGAAATCATGACTATCTAAAAATAATTTTAGTTTCGGATTGGTTTTAAAGCTATCGCGAAGGATGTTGAAGTTTGGATACGCATCCAAAATGATCACATCTACACTTTCATTCTTTCGAATTTTATTGATGATGAAATTCGAAATATTACTGTTCGATTCTACGATAATTTGACTTTTTCGAGATTGAAAAAATGTTAAGAGGGAGATTGAACATAAGAAAATGGCATTTGCCAAGTAGATTAACTTGATGTTCTTATAAATGATGTTGAAATAAAGAAAAATTATGACTATATAAAATATTGATTTTGAATAGATTGAGAAATCTGCAATTAAAGTATCGAATAGTGGATTGTAAAAGATGAATATAATTAATTGACAATATTTTGATTGGAATTGCGATTTCTTACAAATGAAATAGATGAAACAAACTGTGAGGGTATTCACAAATAAAAAGGGGGAGAAATAATTTGTCAAAAATTCATTCCAAATGAAAAAAACAATATAGGCTGACAAATAAATTTCTAAGATATACTTAGAGAGCTTTCTTTTGAGCGAAGTATAAAATTCTGTCATTGGTTAATGATTGGATAGAAATTATAGAATAACAATTTGTTAGTGCTTCTTCAAATGATTCTTGTGATTCAGGATATGGGTAGTTTATATTTCGAATGAGTTGATATCTTGGGTCGTTTTTTGAAATAAATTCAATAATCAAGTAAGAATTTGGTAGAGAAAATTCAAAAAACATTTGAATTATATGATTGAAACTTAGATTTTGATTGTGTTGTAAATGATGGACCAATCCAAGAACTACATGAACGTTTGCAATGTTTTTAATTCTACTGAGAAGACTTTCGTTGAAGTTTGAGAATCCTACAGCTGGAGTTGGATTAAATAGATTAGCATGAACAGGAATGATATGATAATTCTTAGAATTATGGTAAAGTTGGTTTACTGCATTATAATCAGACTCAATGGCAATTACTTTGCTGTGACTGTGATTTTTACAAATGAGCATAGAGAAATAACCATCATTTGCCCCCCAATCAATAAAATGGTTAATCGCAGAATTTTGCAATTCTGTTGACTTGAGGATATTCACTAAAGCCAATTTCTTTTGGTTCAGATATTCTTGTCCAATAATTGTATTAGTGTAGTAATTATCCCACTTTGATTTGGACTTTTTGAGTTTTGCGCTTTTAACATCTTGCTTTAAAAGTGCAATTAATCCTAAAATAGTTTGTTTTGAAATTGTTCTTTTTCTGGCTGTTTGATGAGTCAAATTGAGTGAGTATTTTCTGCTTTGATTTAAAAAGGAATGGTGGATCCAAAAGCTCGGGCGAAATTTGTGCTTTATACCAATAGGTTCACTAAAATGCCATTGGTCATCATTTATAAATGGCCATAAATATCCAGCAGGAATATAATTTTTATCAGATAAATGATAAATGACCCAAAGCCATTGAGTAAGGAATTGTTTATATCCTTCCCAACCTTTTTCCCGATCGAATTGTCGAATAGATCCAATATCAAACTGCAGAAATTTTCCCTTTCCAACATAGGTAGAATTCAATGGATTTCCATCGGCAAAAATGAAATCGTTTTTTAATAAATCTTCCAAGCAATTTAAATAATCAATGGCTGAATCTTTTAATTGATCGAATGAATATTCGTAATAAAAAGTTTGAAATTGAATTTTTTCAATATGAAAATACCCGTCATTGAGTTGTTCAATTATTTTAACAAAGAAAGATGATTTTTCGATATAAGGTAAAAATACATGATCGATTTTTCGAATGATTCTATTTTGTTCATCCCTGTAAACACTATTTTGGGGATCTTTAAAGCTAGTATTTAAAGGACGTAAATTCATTCTTGATTCACTTGATCAGAATCATTATTGTTTTTCTTTCGGCTAAAGAAAAGTTTAATTTGATTGAAGAATAACAAGAAAGCACCAAGTAATCCGCCAATAATTTGAGCAATGATTGAGCTATTTCCGGGGTCTAAGTAAAAGAAAGTCATGGTTGTTTAAGAATGAGTAGGATACAAATAACGTCAAAATAGTGAAATAATGAATTTAGTTTTTGTAATGAACCGTTATAATGACTAAATAACACTATTTAACACAAAAAAAAACCTCCAAAAGGAGGTTTTTCAGATTTTGGAATACTCAATATTATAATTTGTACATTGCAGATTTAACCGCTTTTACGATTCTCTCTACATTTGGCAAATAAGCTTCAACGAAAGTTGGAGCGTAAGGTAAATTTGTGTCCATGCTTGTTACACGGTGAACTGGTGCATCTAGATAATCGAAAGCTCTACGCTGAACAATATGGCTAATTTCAGAGCTGATACTTGCCAAAGGCCAAGCTTCTTCAACAACAACCAAACGGTTGGTTTTTTTAACAGATTCAATGACAGTGTCGTAATCGATTGGTCTCACGGTGCGCAAATCAATCAATTCAACGCTAATACCTTCAGCTTCTAAAGCTTGAATGGCGTCATAACAACGAAGCATCATTTTGCCGAAACTTACAATGGTAACGTCTGTTCCTTGTTTTACAACGTCGGCTTTTCCAATTGGAATGATATATTCTCCATCTGGAACCATTCCTTTGAAACCGTACATTTGCTCACTTTCCATAAAAATCACAGGATTTTCATCGCGGATAGCGCTTTTTAACAAACCTTTTGCATCTGCTGGATTAGAAGGCACCACAACTTTCAAACCTGGAGTATTGGCGTACCAATTTTCGAAGTTCTGTGAATGTTGTTGAGCCAATTGACCTGCACTTCCTGTAGGGCCACGGAAAACGATAGGGCATAAAAACTGACCATCGCTCATGCTATTGATTTTAGCGGCAGAGTTAATCACTTGGTCAATTGCTACCAAAGAAAAGTTGAATGTCATGAATTCGCAAATAGGGCGTAATCCATTCATCGCAGCACCAACAGCAATACCTGCAAAACCAAGTTCAGCAATTGGGGTATCAATGACACGCTTTGCGCCAAATTCATTTAACATACCTTGGCTTACTTTATAAGCACCGTTATATTCAGCAACTTCTTCTCCCAAAAGGAATACACGCTCATCGGCACGCATTTCCTCTTGCATGGCCTCACGAAGGGCTTCACGGAAAGCAATTTCTCTCATAATTAATTCTAAATGAAGCGCAAAATTAAGCAATTGCAACCAAGAATGCGAGAAAATCGCAGAATGGTTTAATTCAATCTTTTAGACAAAATTCCCTCAATGTGTTGGAATAGTTGTCGTGGCCCAAGTTTTCGCCACAAAACCTCATCCAAATCGCCTCCAAAATTGAGGTAATAATCGATGTGATTTCTCCTAAATTCATCGAGTACATGTTCTCTAAAATTGATGAGGGATATCCATCCGTCTTCCACATCTTGAAACCATTCTTCGTAGTAACTATCGTCGGATGCATGAAAATTCATTACGCTTTCGCCAATGAGTATGAATTTATTGATGCCCTCTTCTCCCAAAATCTCCAAGACTTCACGCTTTAATTGCATAATGTCGTTGTACAATGCATCGTTCCATTCGCCAATCATTTCAATGATTGCGAAACCATCTTCGTAATCGGCAAAGAGAATTTTAATGTAAAGTGTGCTACTTCCAAAATGATCCCACTGTGGGTGAATTAAATAATTGTAAACGGTTTTATCGTAATAAAATTCACTGTACTCTCTGCCATAAAATGGAGAGGCGCTGTCTTCAGCAGCATTATAAAAATTTAACCAGGCAAAGTGAGGTTCAATGTCGTGCACGGCGCAAAGATAATTAATAAGATTAGATGGATTAGAAGGATTAGAAAGATTATTGGATAGGGGAAAAGTTTATGAAAGTTTAGGATTTTTGAAAGAATGAAGAGATTAGAAAGATTAGAGAGGTAACAATAAACTTTAAACATTAAATTGCATTGCGATGCGTTTGACTTTTTATATCCTACTAGGTTTGTTTATGGGAGTTGTGAGTGATTTAAATTCACAAATCAAAATTGTAACCTATAACATTCGTTATGCGAATTCAACGGATGGATTGAATGATTGGGAGCATAGATCTGCTGAAATATCGAAACAGATAAGCGATTTCAATGCAGATTTTATTGGGCTTCAAGAAGCGCTTTATTTACAAATAAAAATGGTTCAAAACAAACTCGGATCTCTATATGAACATATTGGTGTTGGTCGCGATTTTGGTGATTCAATCGGAGAACATTGTCCTCTTTTTTATCGTTCAGATATTTATCAAAGAGTCAATCACAATGCCCTCACAACATTCTGGTTGTCGGAAACCGAAACTGTTCCCTCAAAATCTTGGGATGCTGCTTTACCAAGAATTGCTACTGGAGATCTGTTTGAAAATAGGCTAACCAAAAACCGAATTTATGTTTTAAATACCCATTTTGATCACATTGGAAATGAAGCAAGGATCAATAGCATGAAATTGATTTACAATAAATTGAAACCTTATTTAGACAGTGGAATTGCAGTGGTTTTGTTGGGGGATTTTAACTTACAACCGGATTCCAAACCCATTCAGTGGATTTCAACAAAATTGAGTGATTGTAGAAACTCATCGCTTCATGCACAAATGAATGGGGAAGGAACGAAACATACCTTTAACGGATTTAAATTAACTCCAACTGGACCCATCATTGATTATGTTTTTACCAGTTCCAATTTGTATACGGATTATTATGAAGTCGATCACCACATTAGAGGTGAAGGATTGTTTTACTCTGATCATTATCCGGTGCTGGTTAAATTGGAAAGATTGTTGGATAGTGGAAAACATTAAACTTTAAATAGTTTATGAGGTTTATAATGGTTTATGAGGTATATTTTTGGGAATGCACTGAAATAAACAACGAAGTTTAAACTGCCAAAGGCGTAAACTGGCGATAGCCTTAAACTTATTTGGTTAGAGAGATTAGATGGATTATTAAACTGTAAACCTTAAATATTATTTATCTTCGTGGCGAATGTCGAGGGCGTTTTTTAAAAATCAATTGTGGTTGCAGGCTTTAAATTGGCTTATCAAACCATTGTGGATTTTTGCCATTGAAAGAACGGTTCAATTAAAACTTGGCGACGAATGGTATGGTAAATATTTTGTAATCTTTAATTTAGGATTGCTCTTTGCTGTTTTGCTCGACGCAGGTTTAAACAATTATATCTCACGTGAAATCTCTGCTGCCGGGAGATTGGTTCATAAAAAAAGAATCCTAAGTCTAAGATTCATTTTAGGTTTGGTGTATTTGATTTTGGTTTTTGCGGCAGGCTTCATTCAGAATTTAGATCTTAAATTATTGGCTTTGGTGGCATTCAATCAGGTTTTAGCTTCGTTTTCTCTGATGTTTCGGGCTGTTTTACAGGGCCGACACAGGTTTGTTGCCGATAGTATTTTAAGTGTTTTGGACAGATTTGTTGCCCTCATTTTATGTAGTGGATTTTTGTATTTTTACGAAAATCAATTCATTGCCGAAAATGGAATTGCGCTCTTTTTGGTTGCCCAAACTTGCGGATATTTATTTGCAATGTTGCTGGGTTTGATTTTGGTCAAAAGGACCGATAATGCTGAACCTCCAACCGATTATGCTGCTTCTTTGTCCCTCGAAAATGAAACCCTGAAAAATTGGATTCAAAAGGTAGGCTGGTTTGCAGTGATGGCCTTTGCAATGAGCGTTTTTACCCGCGTGGATGCTTTGATGATTCGCAAATATTCAATTGAAGGTTTGACGACTTATTTGAAGCCTATTTCGGAGGGATATTATCAGGCCGGAATTTATGCTCAAAGTTATCGTTTACTCGATGCCGCGCTCATTTTTAGCACCCTTTTGAGTACACAGCTTTTACCGATGTTTACCCGGAAAATTGCGAATCATGAGAATGTAAAAGGGATCTTGAAATTGGCTACGATTGTGGTATTGTCGATTGGAATCACAGCGTCGTTGGTTGCTATTTTTGGAGGAAATTGGATTCTCAATTTTATTTATAAATCTGGATATTCTAACGAAGCTGAACTAGAATACGCCACCAAGATTTTTGGTGTTTTGATGTCGTCATTTTTGCCAATGGCACTGATTCATGTGTTTGGCACCTTTGTAACAGCATTAGGGCAAATGAAATGGCTCGCTTTTATGGCCATTGGGTGTATGGTGTTGAATATTGCCATTAATTTTGTGTTGATACCAAAATTGGGCGCATTGGGCGCATCTTGGGGATGTTTTACAACGCAATGTGTGTTTGCATTGGGTTGTATTTTTAGAAGTTTGCAATACTTAAACCGAAAATCTTCGGGTCAGTAAAAGCGTACTTTTTAAGCGTATAATGGAAACTGTTTCATCAATTGGTGAACAGACAATTTCACTTCATTCAAAACACTTTCATCTGAGTGATTTGTGAGTGCTTTATCGATAAGTTCAGCAATGATTTCCATGTGTTCTTCTGTCAAACCTCGTGAAGTAATTGATGGGGTTCCAAGACGAATACCAGAGGTTACAAACGGACTTCTAGTTTCGAAAGGAACGGTGTTTTTATTGATGGTGATATCGCATTTCACCAAGGTGTTTTCAGCGATTTTTCCAGTGAGTTCATCGGATTTCGACCTTAAGTCGATGAGCATCATGTGATTGTCGGTTCCACCAGAAATGACAGAATATCCTTTGTTGACCATTGCATTTGCAAGTGCTTTTGCGTTGGCAATGACTTGCACGCCATACTGGGTAAATTCATCGGTCAGGGCTTCACCGAAGGCCACTGCTTTAGCAGCAATGACATGTTCTAGTGGACCACCTTGAGTTCCTGGGAAAACAGCACTATCAAGAATTGCGCTCATCATTTTGATTTCGCCTTTAGGTGTTGTTTCTCCCCAAGGATTTGGAAAGTCTTGTCCCATCATGATCACACCGCCTCTTGGGCCTCTGAGGGTTTTATGGGTTGTGGTGGTGATGATATGGCAATATGGAACTGGGTTATTGAGTAAACCTTTGGCAATGAGTCCTGCAGGATGAGAAATATCTGCTAGGAGAAGGGCTCCAACAGAATCGGCAATTTGGCGTAATTTTACATAGTTCCAATCTCTTGAATAACTAGAGGCGCCGCAGATGATTAATTTAGGTTTTTCTTGATTGGCAATTTCTTGAACACGTTCGTAGTTGATCATTCCGGTTTCTTTTTCAACGCCATAAAAGCTTGGAGTGTAAAGTTTTCCTGAAAAATTCACGGGAGAACCATGGGTTAAATGTCCTCCATGACTCAAATCAAATCCCAAAATTTTATCGCCGGGTTTAAGAATTCCGAGCATGACAGCGGCATTTGCTTGAGCTCCAGAATGGGGCTGTACATTTGCCCATTGCACACCAAAAAGTTGTTTGAGACGATCGATGGCCAATTGTTCAATTTGATCTACAATTTGGCAACCGCCATAATATCTTTTATTGGGTAAACCTTCGGCATATTTGTTGGTGAGTACGCTTCCCATGGCGTCCATAACTTGTTGGCTCACAAAGTTTTCACTTGCAATTAGTTCAATTCCTTCTTGCTGACGTTCTAATTCTTTGTGAATTAAATCAAAAACCACGGTATCGCGATGACTCATATTGACTGCAAATTTACGGATTTTCTAGGGTTTAGAATGGAATATTGAGTTAATGACAATAAAAATTGGCGAGAAAAATGGCTTGAGTGATAAAAATGAATGACATAAGTAAGAATAATCAAAAAAATTGTTGAAATTCGCCCAACTGATTTTATGGATATCAATAAAGTATTTTTGAAAAAAGCTGGAATTTTTATGTTGTTCCTGCTAGGATTTTGGGTCATTTCTATGTGGTATTTTAGTCCTGCCATGGATGGAAAAGTATTGAAGCAAGGGGATATGCAACAGGTAAAACTGATGGTGTCTGTTGCCGATTCAATTAATGCACACACTGGGGTTTATCCAAACTGGAATGATAGGGTATTTTCAGGAATGCCGAGTAATTTAATTTCTGGAATTCCACAAGGAAGTTTACTTTTAAAATATAGGGTTTTAGAAGCTTTTGGTCTCGTAAAATCACCTTTTACCATTTTGTTTTTAAGTATGTTGAGCATGTTTGTGCTCTTGCGTTCTGTGAAAGTTGATCAGTGGTTGGCTGCAGCTGGAGCTGTTGGATATGCTTTCATGACATTTACCATTTCGAGTTACGAAGCCGGTCACGTCACCAAGGTTTTAGCAATGTCGGTGATGCCAGGAGTGATTGCTGGATTGTTATTGTTATCGCAACGAAAATATTTATGGGGTGGAATCACCTTTGGTTTATTCTTTGCAATGGTAATTAACTACTTCCATTATCAAATTGCTTATTATACTGGCATTATCATGGCCATATATTTGGTTGTAGAATTGATCCAAAGTATACAAAAAAAATCTTTGAAAGATTATCTCAAGATTTTAGGAATTACCGTTGCTGTTTCATTGCTTGGGTTATTGAGTTGTATTGGTAAAATTCAAGATACCATGCAATATTCAAAAGCAACAATGCGTGGTGGTTCTGCAGTGGCGAGTGAAGTGCCGACTGGTGGTCCTAAAGAAACAGTGAATGCAAAAGGTCTAGATATAGACTATGCATTTAGTTGGAGCTATGGCATTGATGAAACCTTTACATTGTTAGTGCCGCGTTACAAAGGTGGTAGTTCAGATGAACCAGTTCCAGAAAATGAATTTGGTGCTGAGCGTTTGCCAATTTACTTTGGTGATTTACAGTTTACAAGTGGCCCTGTTTATATGGGTGCTATCATGATGTTCTTGTTTGTATTTGCAGTTGTTTTTGCTTTCCAATGGAAGAAAAATGACCCTGAAAATGCAAAAGCACAATTGACCTATAAATTAATGTGGTTCAGTTTAATCACTTTCCTTGTTTCTGTGATGATGTCGTGGGGAAGAAACTTCTTTGTCAACGAATGGTTGTTTGAATATTTACCTTATTACAATAAGTTTAGAACGCCAATGATGACGTTGGTGATTGCCCAAGTGGTTGTGCCATTCTTTGGTTTATTTGGGTTATATCAAATCATGACAGCTGAATTTAATAGTGAATTTTCAAATAAAACCGTAAAATCTGCGGCCATTGTTGCCGCTTCATTGTTGGGTGTTGTGATCTTGGGTACCATGAATTCTGACATGGCTGGTTTGTCGGATAAAGAAATTATGAAGTCTTCAGGACAAGCAGCAGTAGATGTTGTGAAATCATTGAGAGACAAATTGGTTTGGGGGGACATTTGGAGAACTGTTGGGTTTGTTGCTTTAGCTTTCGCAATGATTTATGCTGCGGTGAAGAAACAATTGAAGCCAATGATGATTTCAATCATTTTATTGGTTGCAATTACCTTAGACATGGTTTCTGTTTCTCAACGTTATTTAAATGAAAGTAACTGGCAAGAAAAAGAAGAAGAATCTGCAATTGTGCCTACTCAGTATGATGAGATGGTGATGAAAGATAATAAAGAAGGTGCAAGGGTTTTCGATTTACGATACAATCCATTTAACGATAACCATGCTGCACCATTCCATAAGAATATTGGTGGATACCATCCAGCGAAATTAAGTCGTTACCAAGACGTAATTAGCTATTGCATTACGCCCAATGGTGGTCAACTTTCTGGTGATTTCATTACCAAAAACAATGCGCTCGACATGTTGAATTGTAAATATGTATTGTCGAGAGATCAAAAATCAGGCAAGGAGGAAGGTTTCCCTCGATTGAATCCATTAGGACATGCATGGTTTGTTGATAGTGTTGCTATAGCTGAAAAGCCAAAAGATGCATTGAATTTAATTAACACAGTGAATATTCGCAGAAATGCGATTGTTGAGAATGCCGAGGTAAACAAACCTTCGAAGGTTGTTTTCTCAACAGATTCAGGCAGCGTTATTAAGCAAATGAAATACACAACTGATTCAATTCAATATGTATCAAACAACAAAAATGCTGGATTTGCGGTGTTTAGTGAAGTTTATTATAATGAATTGAATGGTGGTTGGAAAGTATTTGTTGATGGCAAAGAAGCAAAGGCAGTGCGCACAAATTATATCTTAAGAGGGGTAGAAGTTCCTGCTGGAAATCACCAAATTCTTTGGGTCTATGTGCCTGCCGACAGAAGTTTATATTTTAACATTGAATTGGCATCTTCTGGTTTGATTTTGTTGCTATTCATTGGATTGATTTTCAAACAAGTTGTTTCAAAATCTGAAGAAGAAGAATTGAATGCATAAAGACATTTCGGTAATTACCATCAATTATAACAACTTACAAGGGTTAAAAAATACGTTTAACTCTATTGTGAATCAAACAGATAGACATCTGGTTGAATGGATTGTGATTGATGGTAACAGCACCGATGGAAGTGCAGAGTTTTTAAGAGAGCACAAAAACGAAATTGACATTTTAGAAATTGCGAGTGACAAGGGCATTTATGATGCCATGAATAAAGGTTTGGCGCTTGCAAATGTTACAGCGTTTGTTTGGTTTATGAATAGTGGAGATACAGTGTATTCCAATGATGTGTTTCATAAACTGTTGTATATTGTGAGAAATGAATTTTGTGATATCGTTTTTAGCGATACCATGTTTGTAACACCACAACAAGAACAAATTGGTTTAATTAGCAAGTTAAAGCCACAAAGATTGCCAAAACATTTAACACCTTGGGGTTTTAGATTTGGAATGAATGTTTGTCATCAAAGTTTTGTTGTTCGAAAATCACTCTGTGAACCATTTGAATTAAAATACAAACAAGCTGCTGATATTGACTGGATCATTAAAATTTTAAAGACAGATACAATGTCGATTCGATGCAATTTCATCATCTCTAACTTTGAAGTTGGTGGAAGCAGTTATCAGCATACTCAAACTGCTTGGAAGGAGCGTTTTGATGTTTTAACGAAACATTATGGACTTTTACCTAATCTTTTGGCCCATGTATGGATTATTATTCGTTGGGTTTTGTTTAATTTGAAACTTAAACTACAAAAAAATTAATGAGCAATACGAGTAGGGTCGATAAATCTTTGTTTGAAGAAAATCATTATTTAGGGAAACCAGCTGATAGCAATGATTTATTGGTGAAGCGTAGAATCCGCATTTTGGATCAATTTGAGGGATTTTATGACAAGCAGTCTACACTCGTAGAAATTGGATGCGGAAATGGCAACACAGTGCTGCAAATTTCCGATAAATTTAACCATACTTTTGGCTTGGAATATGCCGAGGTTCACCAAATTGAATATAACGAATTAAAGTCAGATTTGCAAGTTGACAATTCTGAGTTTTTGGTTTGGGACATTATGGCAAAGGGGTTTAGTCCCGTTTGCGATCGTTTGTTAAGCTTTGAAGTGATAGAACATTTGCCTGAAGAAATTGGTGTAAAAAACTATGCGGCTTCCGTGAAATCTGGTGGGCTATGTGCCATTTCTGTGCCCAACAAATGGTGGATTTTTGAAACACATGGTGCAAGTTTGCCATTGTTGCCGTGGAACCGAGTTCCTTTGTTTTCTTGGTTACCTAAATTTTTGCACGAGCGTTGGGCGCTTGCCAGAATCTATACCAAGGGGAGAATTAAACGATTGATGGAAGATTCGGGTTTTGAAGTTTTGGAAATGCATTATGTAATGGCACCCATGGATGTTGTTAAATGGAGACCACTTCAACAATTTTTAAGAAACTATATTTTTAATTCCGACACCACTAAAATTCCGTTTAAAGCGGTCAGCATCATGGTGTTTTGTAAAAAGAAATAATTTATGAGAAAATACAATATTTTAATCGTTTCTGCATTTGCTATTGGCAATTTGTGGGCACAAAAGAAACCAGCGCAAGATTGGTTTTTTGGAGAACCATGTAAAAAGAACATGGGAATTTCTGTAAATGAAGCATACAATTCTGTACAGGGTAAACTTCCCTCAAAAACAGTCGTGGTTGCCGTGATTGACGGTGGTACCGATGTGAATCACGTTGATTTAAAAGATGTGATTTGGGTGAATTCTAAAGAAATTGCCGGCAATGGAATTGATGATGATAAAAATGGTTACATCGACGATATCAACGGTTGGAATTTCATTGGTGGTGCCGATGGTTCAATGGTTGGTGCAGATAACCTAGAGAAAGTTCGTATTTTCAAAAAACTCGACAATAAGTATAAAGATGTGAAACCAGAAGATGTCAATGGCGACAATCCTGAGTACAACAAATACCAAATGTGGAAAATGGAAATCAACCAAGAGCGCGAAGCTTATGGAAACATTTACAAACAGTTAAAGCCAGCATACGATGCATTAAACGGCATTAAAAAAGGAACTGGTAAAGACAATCCAACTGCTGCCGATATCGAAGCAATGAAAACAAACGATATGGCGTTGCAAATGATTAAAGGTAAGATTGTTGAAATCATGACCAAAAACAAGTTGCAATTTGCAGATTTGTACAGCGAAATTTCTGAACAATTCCAACAAGTTGATGTAAGAGCAAATTTTCAAAACAATCCTGATTTCGATTCTCGTAAGATTGTTGGCGATAACTATGCAAACTCTTCTGAGCGCTACTATGGAAATAACAATGTGGTTGGTCCAGATGCCTCTCATGGTACACACGTAGCTGGTATCATTGCCGCTACTAGAAATAATAACATTGGGATGAATGGAATTGCCGACAACGTTAAAATTATGGTTGTGCGTGTGGTTCCTGATGGCGATGAGCGCGATAAAGACGTTGCAAACGGAATTCGTTATGCTGTTGACAATGGTGCCCAAATTATCAATATGAGCTTCGGTAAAGCATTTAGCTGGGATAAAAACATTGTAGATAGCGCAGTGGCTTATGCTGAATCCAAAAATGTATTGTTGGTTCACGCTGCTGGTAACGATGGTGAAAACAACGATTTTGAATCGAACTATCCAAATGATTCTTTATGGGGTGGTCAAAAATTTGCAGCAAACTGGATTGAAATTGGCGCAAGTCAACCTAAAAGAAAAATGTTGGCTACAAGCTTCAGTAACTACGGTAAAAACAATGTAGATCTGTTTTCTCCTGGTCAAGATATTTACAGCACAATTCCTGGTGATAAATATGCGTATTTCAACGGAACAAGTATGGCTGCACCTGCAGCTGCTGGTGTTGCTGCATTGGTTTGGAGTCGTTTCCCGAATTTAACCGCTGTTCAATTGAAGCAAGTTTTAATGGAATCTTCTGTAAAAGTTGATAAAAAAGTTATCTTGCCTGGTACTAAAAAAGACAAGGTAAACTTTAAAGATATTTCCGTTTGTGGTGGATTGATTAATGCTAAAAACGCCCTTGAAATGGCGAGCCAAATGAAGTAATTACTTCAAAAAAGCACTCAATTCTCTATAAAAACGGCCCGATGGAAAGCCCATGACGTTAAAGTAACATCCGTTGATGCCTTTAACTCCCAGGTAACCCATCCAGTCTTGAATACCATAACTGCCAGCTTTATCGAAAGGCTGGCAGTTTTGTATATAAGCATTTATTTCTTCAGGGGTAAGTGGGTAAAATTCCACCTCAGTTGCATCCGAAAACACATGCGTTTTATGGTCGTTTTTAATGCAAACTCCAGTATAAACCGTGTGTTTACGTCCACTCAACCGCGTTAACATTTCAAATGCATGCTGCTGGTCTTCGGGCTTGTTTAAGACCAAATTGTCGATACAAACAATTGTATCTGCTGTAACTAAAATGTTGTTTTCGAGAGGGGCAATATAATGTTGTGCCTTATGAAGGGCCAAGTATTCGCAAACCTCATTGTTTTTTAATTCTGAGGGATAATTTTCTTCCGCATCAATCGAAACAACTTCAAAATTGAAATTGCACTTAGAAAGTATTTCTTGTCGTCTAGGAGATTTTGATGCGAGTAGAATTTTAGGGAATTGCATAATTACGGCAAAGGTATTCTATTTTTGTAGTATGTATCGGGTGGGATTTTTCAAAAAATTGATCAGTTATTTTTGGCCGGTAATCATTGATCAGCGCAAAGGTGAGTTGGTAGATCTTTTAGAGGTCATTGTTTACAATGGTAAACTCATGTTCGATACCAAAGAAGTGAATTATTCCTTTGGTACATTGCATGAAGTGATGGAAAAGGTTTTAATGCGTTTGAAGCAGAAAAACTATTCTTTTGAACAAACCTTAATTTTAGGATATGGTGGAGGGAGTGCGGCTCAAATCATTCACAATCAGATTGATAGTGAAGCTCAAATCGTAGGCATTGAAAAAGACAAAGTGGTGTTGGACTTATGTAAGCAATATTTTTACACCCACGAAGTAAAACTCCTGAACGAAGATGCATTTGATTACGTTAAAAAGGCCAAATCCAATGGATGGAAATATTCAATGATCATCATTGATATTTTTACAGACGCCAATGTCCCTCAATATGAAGAAAGTTTTTTTGATTCGATTGGTGAAATTCTCGAAGAAAATGGCGTTGCCATGCTCAACACAATGTTGAGTGAGAAATTATTCAATAAATTGGGACAAAAAATAAGTGCGGCAGGGTTCCAAAAAGAATCATGGAACGAAATCAAGGAAAATAGGGTTTGGGTGTTTAAACCTTATGCAAAGTTAGGCGCAACCACTAAGTCTTTGGTTCCGTGACTGTAGTCGTAGAAACCGCGGCCACTCTTCACGCCTAAATCGCCAGAGGTAACCATGTTGATTAACAAAGGAGAAGGTGCGTATTTAGGGTTGCCAAAACCGTCGTGAAGTACATTTAAAATTGCGAGGCAAACATCAAGTCCAATGAAATCTGCTAATTGCAAAGGTCCCATTGGGTGTGCCATACCAAGTTTCATGATGGTATCGATTTCTGAAACACCAGCAACACCTTCATGTAAGCTGCAAATGGCTTCATTAATCATTGGCATTAACACTCTATTTGCAATGAATCCAGGATAATCTTGGGTTAGTGCAGGAACTTTACCTAAATTCTTAGAAAGTTCAATAATGTCGTTGGTTACAGTTTTGTCGGTTTTAAATCCTTCAATCACTTCAACCAATTTCATCACTGGCACTGGGTTCATAAAATGCATTCCAATCACTTTTGTTGGGCGAGAGGTTACAGAGGCAATTTTAGTGATAGAAATAGAAGATGTGTTACTTGCTAAAACGCAATGAGCAGGTGTAAGTGCATCGAGTTGTTTGAAAATATTTAATTTAATTTCAACGTTTTCAGTGGCAGCTTCGATCACTAAATCGGCATTTGCAACACCATCGGCAAGGAGGGTATAGCATTGAATGTTGCTTAAAGCAGCATTTTTATCGGCTTCGGTTAGGGTTCCTTTGGCAATTTGACGATCCATATTTTTGGTGATCGTGTTGATTGCTTTGTCGAGCATATCTTGTTTAACATCAATAAGATTCACGGCATAACCGTTTTGAGCAAACACGTGTACAATGCCATTTCCCATTGTTCCACCGCCAATAACTGCAATTTGTTTCATTGGGTGCAAATTTAGAAAGAAATTGTGTGTTGACAAGCGGTCATAAATGAATTATCTTTGCATCCCCAATTTAGGGGAAATACGTTCGTATGAAATTATCTCAGTTTAAATTTGAGTTGCCTGAAGAGCTTATAGCACAGGAACCGTTAAAAACCCGCCACGATAGTCGCTTGCTGGTTGTTCACAGCAAAGAAAGAAGAATAGAACATCGTAAATTTCACGATATTCTTGACATTTTCGACGAAGGTGATGTGTTTGTAGTGAACAATACAAAAGTGTTTACTGCGAGAATGTACGGACAAAAAGAAAAAACCGGTGCACAAATCGAGGTTTTCTTGTTGAGAGAATTGAACCACGAATTGCGTCTGTGGGATGTTCTTGTTGATCCTGCTCGTAAAATTCGTGTTGGTAACAAATTATATTTCGGTGATGATGATTTGGTTGCCGAAGTTGTAGATAATACCACTAGTAGAGGTAGAACCATCCGTTTCTTATTTGATGGCGACGATGAAGCCTTTGATAAAGTCATTAAAAAACTTGGTGAAACACCAATTCCAAAATACATCACGCGTTCTGTAAAAGAAGAAGATGAACTTTGGTATCAATCGTTATTTGCAAAGCACGTAGGTGCGGTTGCTGCTCCAGCGGCTCAATTGCATTTAACTCGTGAATTGTTGATGCGTTTAGACATTAAAGGAGTGAATTTTGCGGAAGTCACATTGCATTTAGGTTTAGGTGCTTTCAGAGAAGTTGAGGTTGAAGATCTAACCAAACATAAAATGGATAGCGAGTATTACAAGATCACTCAAGAAACTTGTGATACTGTGAACAACGCAATTACCAATAAGCACCGTGTTGTGGCAGTTGGTGGTAGCGTCATGCGTGCCATGGAAACAAGCGTGAGCTCTATGAGAACCTTGAATCCTAGTGAGGGATGGACAGACAAATTTTTATTCCCTCCTCACGATTTTAACATTGCAAATGCATTCATTACCAATTTACATCAACCAGAATCTCCATTGTATATGATGGCTTGTGCTTACACAGACCACGAATTTATGGCTGAGGTTTACCAAGAAGCAATCAAAGAAAAGTATCGCTTCTTGTGTTACGGTGATGCAATGTTGATTTTATAATTCCTATCTAACAATAACAAAGAAAGGAGGCTCTAAGCCTCCTTTTTTATATCTCAATGCTTTAAAAAGCATTCAGTGACACACCTATGGTAAACCCAAGGCGATTGTGGTTTTCGAAAGTTGCGTTTAAACTTTTTGGCGATTGAATGTTATATCCTTCAACAAACACATGGTGTTTTGTATTGGGAAGTTTGTAAGCAAGTCCCAAGTTGGCTGTTAAATAGGCTTCTTTGGCTTCTAAGGCATATCCAAGTTTAGAGCCACCAAAAATTGTGAAATTAAAGATAGATTTAGAGAGGTAAACAGGAACATAGATTAATTTTTCGGTGATTAATATTTCCGAATTTTCGCTTTCCTCAGTTCTAAAGGTATTGGGAACTCGAATGACCCCGAGGTTGAGTCCCACCGCTGACTGGTAGGTTGAATTTTCTCCTGCGAGTCTGAATTTGGCACCCATATCAAGGTAACTAGAAAGGTTTGACCGAGTTTGCAGTTCAAGTCCGTTCAACACACCCATGCGCACACCGAAGTGGGGGAGCGAGACGACTTTATTTTGCAGTTGAGATTGATTGGATTCAAAGGCAACGTTAACAGCTGCTTGAAGAGGGTTTAAAGTTTTGGCAGACTGCACCAGAGAGTTGGTGTAGCAACTTGTGAATGAAAGAGTGGCAAAAGATGCCATTAGAATGAATTTAGAATTTTTCATAGGCTTAAATTTTACACAAAGTTGGTGTAAGCCTATGTGAATGTCTTTGCGAAAACTGCAACTATAAAAAGAGAAATTTGCAGATTTGCGAAAGAATTTAATTAGAGTTTGTTCATTAAGATTTCAATAATTTTATTTTGTTTTTCTACGAGAGCGCTCAAAGATTTAATTTGGTCGGAAAAAAATTGACGTTCTTCGTTGGTTAAATTATAATTATTGACGGTACCATTAGGGGCAGAATTCGACATGGTGTTGATATTAAAGATAACACTTTCATCGAACTGCA
>JACCDW012109650.1_pt1 | contig 29503 bp, 12 predicted proteins | sample 7449781 | NCBI WGS metagenome assembly JACCDW01 (sample SAMN15323449, study PRJNA562643) | freshwater metagenome | isolation source: river surface water | place: USA:Blue River Watershed | collected 2017-08-18
ATATTTTTTGGTGTGCTACTAAACCATGATTTTGATGGAGGTAAAGGTGTTCCTTTTACTTCTCCAATTATTTTTCCACTTGAATCTTTTACCTCAACCCCTTTAGCAAGTTCAATTAATTCTTGTGGATTAAAAATTGGTTTTTCTTTACAAATATTTTCACATTCAAGATATTTATTTGTGTATGTATATGTTTGATATGGAGTTTTTATAGGATAATTCCCTATAACACCCATGGTTGGAAATGTTTCAAATTTATCTTGTGTAAAATATCCTTCTGAATTAAAAGAATATATAACTTTAACATATTCTAAATCTTTTAATTCAATTCCAAATTTTTCTTTTAAAATATTTTTATGAGAAATTACAAATATCATATAATCATTTTTCTTTTCTTTATTTTTTAATTCTTTTAAATATTCTTTAAGATTTTTTTCATACTGATTAAAATTAGATTCTTGATTTGTAACTCCACGATCTAACTTTATATTCATTTCATTTTCATTTATATCTTTATAAAAAATAGGTAAATCTTTATCTTTATTAAATAATCCCAATTTTTCACTTAAATATGAAACAGCTTTTAAAGGAATATTATTATCTATTTGAGAACGAATTACTAAACCAGACTGAATAGCACGACGAAGTCTTGATGTTATAATTAAATCAGGTTTTGTTGATTTTATTTCATTTCCAAGAAATTCTGCTTGTTTAATTCCTTTACATGTTAATGAAGGATCTGGAGATACATTACAGTAATCCCCACAATTAAAATAGTAGATTGTAGCAGTAAATTCACCTTTTTGTTTTTGTTGTTCAACTAAAGGTGTTACTGAAGAAGTTTCTGTTGGTTTTGATTTACTACTACTAAAAAATTCTTTTATTCCTGAAAAACTTCCTTTTGCTGCTGGAGTAGTTACTACAGAGTTTCCTGTAGGAGCTGTTGGTTTTGGTTTTGAATTTTTAGATGTATAACTAAAACCAAATAATCTTTTTGGTGCGTTTTTTGTTGTTTCTGTAGAAGTTGTTGATGTTCCTGTAGCAGCAGTTGGAGTTACTAAAGAGGTTCCAGAAGAAGATGTATTATTTACTTTTTTTGTACCAGATTTATTGACTTTCTTACTCTTTATGATTTCAGATATCTCACCAACATCTTTTTCAATCTGTTGTAGAATTTTTGAATATTCTTCGAGGCTCGCAACATTCAAAGCCATTCTACTTAATTAAAAAGACAATAATCGGACAATCTAAATCCATAAGAAAAATTCATCTGCAGCTAAAGCAAAACCAATATCAATCATTTTTTCCTCTAAAGATGTCTGTTTTTCCTTTGTTGAAATTGTATCAAGTAATTTTATATTCATTTCCACTGCTGACTTTACAAAATCCTCCTTTAACACAGTCCATCCTTTATCACCATATTTGGAAATTAAAACTTCTCTTACTTTGTCAATATTTATAAAAGGTTTTTTTGTTTTTCCTTCTCTAAAATATTCACGTTCTGGTTTTCCTTTTTTTAAAATTGGTGGTTGAAATTCTTCCAAAAGAGCAGCAATATATTCATTACTTTTCATTTTTGGATCTTCTTTCCATTCAATTGGTATTACATTATTTAACATTTTAAATTGATTTATAATACATCCTGTTTCATTATTATTATAAAGTTTATATGATACAATTACTTGAAAATCTGTGTTAAAAGGGTTTTGAAAATATTTTTTTAATATAATAGCTCTATGTTGTCCATCAATTATAGACCATTTTTTTTCTCCATTTTCATTTATAGTTCCTACAATACGAAAAATTCCCTGATTTAATAAAGCAATATTATCTCCAATTTCATTTTCAATCTCTTTTACATGCTTTTCATTTAATAAACGATTTCCTTCCCATATATCTAACTCAGAGATTCTCCTCGCTGAGTATAGACAAAATTTTTGTCTATCTGTGGATTCAAAAAAACAATTTATATCTTCCATTTTTATAATTTATATATCATAATTACTTAGGCATCTTCTGCATCCTTATCCTCCTTCTCTTGTTTCAATCTACGAATTAAAGGTTCACAAGCACGTTCCCAAGTATATGTCATAACTGTTTTTCTTGCTTCTTCACCATGTGCTTTACGTTTTTCAGAATCTAATAAATATTCTTCAATACCCAAACATAAATCATGTGGATCCACAGCATTCGCTTCACCACCTACTGGAGAATACACTGTAGGTAAGTAATAACGATATTTAGTATCCACAACAACAGAATTATTTTTATTACAAAATTCTTTGAAGCCACCTACATTGGGTACAACTTGTGGAACACCTACACCCATTTGTTCAAAATTACATAATCCCCAACCTTCACCATCCGCCGAATTGATACCAATATCGGCCATATTGTAAAAAACATTAATATCTTCATCACGGAATGACATTTCTTGGGAGGATAACATTAAACGATTACCAAATTGATCAATATTCACTCCACGTAATTTTAATTCACGTTGGAAGATGTCGAATAAAAACCAACCCCCTTTTTCACCTTTGTCACAAATACACATTAAAAAGACCGGTTTTGTTGGATATTTACAAATTAATTCCACAAAAGCCATTATTAATAAATCGTAACGTTTGCGTGGTTGATTGCGATTCACATTTAAAATCATGAAAGCATTTTCAGGTAATCCCATTTTTTTACGGATTTCATTTCTAGGTAAAGGTTTATATACATCTGCTTCAAAACCATGTAATAAAACATCCACAGGACGAGTAATACCTTGATCTTTTAGAGTCTGTTTCCAGAAACTACTAAAAGCGAAAATACGTTCTACTTTCATATTCAACATATCAATAAATGGTTGTAATTGAACATTATACACTTGATCACAGTAAACCCATACTTTAAAATTACGAGGAATACCTGATTTTTCAATTTCCATTAAGAATCTCCCTACAACACCCATATCATTATATAACATAACTACATCTGGTTTTTCTTTACGAATTACATCTGGGAGTTGTTTAAATCCAAAACCTTGTTCTAAAGGTTTTTCTTCTGCTGCCGCATCAATGACACGAATGTTAGAGGGGTATGGACGATAACCTTGCGGAATACCTGCGCCAATCTTTTGAAAACCAAAATGAACTGTTTCTAACCAATCAACTTTCGAAAGTTGGCGAATAATACCCCAACTGATTTTACTATATCCTGTTACTTGGTGTAAATGCGTACTGGCTAATAATAGCTTGAATTTTTTTGGTCCAGAATTAGTGACTGATTCACTTGTTACAGTTACACTTTCTGAAGTTGGAATTGTCATTAAACTTTGTAAGCTTTTCATATAATCAGGGATTGTGTCCATTTTCTCGTCTATGATTGTATTTTGAGTATTTCCTTAGGCTAAAAATTTAAAATTGTTTCCTCGGCTAAAGCCTCATCCCTAAGGGTTGGCTCGTTTGAGACAGCACTTACAACAAGTTTAATGCTCCAAGTTTTCTCCACTGGCTGCTTATCCACTTACAGTTGATAAGCTCGCATTAAACTTGATTTTCTATACCAACCCCTTTTACACCAGAAAAAAGAATAAAAAATGGCTTCTAAACGGAAGAAGAAAGTAAAGACTAAAGTAAAGACAAAACAACAAAAGACAAATGTTATTATCTTGGAAAGGTATAAACTTTATCCACAAATATATTCTAACAGAATGAAAAAAATTAAACCCATTCAACAAGTGAATCCAATAAAACGCAAAGCAGTTATTCCTGTTGCGTTTCGCGAACAAATCTGGTTACGTCAGAATGGAAAAGTTTTTGAAGCAAAATGTTCAACATCTTGGTGCCAAAATAATATAACAGTATTTGATTTCCAGAGTGGTCATAATATTCCAGAATCAAAAGGTGGAGCTACCAGTCCAGATAATTTAATTCCACTCTGTTCGCGCTGTAATCTTTCTATGGGAAACCGTTATACCTTTGATGAATGGAATAAACTGTCTTCTCCTTTAACACAAAAGCAAGAAGAACCTACTAAAAAACCTTGGTGGCTCTTTTGTTTCTAATTATTTATTATAAGAATGCCTGTTGATCCAAATAATAAAAAAAATTTACCAGAAACAATTGTATTAAATGATGGAACAGTTGTAAAAAAGTATTCTGATGGTAGACAAGAAACAATTAATAAAAATGGAAGTTTTTCTGTACGTTATCCAAATGGAGAATTTATATTTTATAATAAAAATGGAAAAGAACAACAATATAAAAGAATAGATACTACTAATATTACTGGTGATGAAATATGGGGGTCAAATTCCGAAGGAGGAAGTAAAAAGAAATCACGTAAACGTTCTCGCAAACATTCTAAAAAAACGCGTAAGCATTAAATATTATAAACACTTCGAACCCACCCTTTTACATCTTTTTTCATTTGTTCCCAACCTGCTAAAATTTGGATTCTATATTGTTCATACAGTTCTGGTTTTTCCTTTAGTGTATGAATAACTTGCGCCGCATGCATCCAGTTTTCTGCGTGTAAAAGAGGTAACCATCTCACCAAATAACCCATAATTTTTTCCATACCTTCCTCTTTCACCAAGACAGGAATTGCTCCCGCTTCCAAAGCTTCATAAATACGAAAGGTTTCCCCATTCATTCCACCAGGACAAGGAACACATAAACTATTCAATAAAATACCTAAATTTTCTTCTTTACCAAGTTTATTTGGAGAATCCCAGTCTTCCTGTAAAATACATTTATGTTCGCTTGGAATATGTTTCAGAATTTCCAACTTTTCTTTTCTGCCTTGCCAACCTGTTCCAACAAAAGACCACGTATATTCACGAAATGGTGGTTGGGGAGTATGAATATACGGTTCCCCATTTTCGATGGCCCAGTGATATCCTAATGGAATGACTTTCACTTTATCTGATTCTTTCACATCATCACGAACATAATTTCGTAAAACTCCTAAACATTCTTTCCATTCATACATATCAACAGGATCTCTACCAAATTCATCACTTACATGTAAAAGGTAGAATTTTTTACCTGCTTCTTTCCATTTCAATAACACTTCTCTAGCTTTTTCCACGTGAGGACGCTGGAGAATGACGATTGGTTCATCTGATTCTGGTTGTTCAGAAATATCAACCTCTAACACCATTTCCGCAGAACTAAATAATTCTTTGAACCAATTGAATTCATAAAACTGACTCATATCGATTTTCCCTGTGACAGAAACAAAACGTCTTACACCTTCAATCTTTTTTTTTTCAGTGATTAAATCTTCTTTTGCTTTTTCTTGGGATTCTTTACCTATTATGTCTTCGCTTTGACTCACATGCTTCGCCGTGTTCTCTTCGATACCACGTCTCGCCTCTTCCAAAGCACCTAAAATATCAATCTCCATATCTTTGGTATGTTCCTTTACTTCTTCTTCTGTAAAGCGTTCCGTATTATTCCATAAATCACTATCAAAGGAATCAACTCTGGAAAAATCATTAAATTGACTTGTTTTGTAAATTGGATCATTATCTTGGTAACAACCAGCTACGAGAGGGTGTAAAAAGTATATTTTGAGATAATCATAAATATTACAAATCATATGATCCGCACTTGTCCAGTAACCTCCTTTAGCACCTAAGACATCTAAAATCTTCTGGGCGCCTCGTTTGGATAAAACATAGGCGTAAGCACAAAAGTGCATATAACGATTTGGAGTTGGTTGTCCAAAGACTTGATTTTCCTTGATACGAGCAATATGTTTATTTACTTTTTCTACACAACAAGCTTCAAAACCTTCACGATTGGGTGGTAAGATGCCTCCTAAATACACCACATCCCAATCTTCTGGTAAAGCACTATCAGCCATCATTGCTTCCCATTTTTCTTTCCAAGTGGAATCTAATACCACATCATCCTCTAACACCAAGTAAGAATTTATATCAGGTTTATCTGTTAGTAATCTCATCCAAATACTCAAGTGACTTAACGCACAACCCATTACAGGTTTTTTCCAGTTAAAATCATGTGGTTTGAATAAACGAGCAAGTTTATCCGTCAAAACTAATTTTTTTCCATCAAATGCTGGTAAACGTAATACACGTTCTTCTAAAACTGTATGAGTTTTCTTAAATTTTTCTAGACGATCTGGACGACGATCCAAATTAATCACCCACACATCGTCAATCCCCTCTGTCACAGGTTCATGAACAGCAAAACGGCCACGATGCGCATAAACATGTTTTTCAGATAAAAATGTTTGACGCAGACTTATATCACAATATACATTATATAAAGGATACAAAGTAACCCCATGTCTTTGACACAAGATCGATAAAATACTTTGGTCATGACGATGACCAGTAGGTTTTCCTTCCGCAGTTATTCCAGAAAATTTTGGACCCACAATTAGTTCTCTACGTTGGGCTAACTTCCATGCTTCAGAAAAAATCTGGGTGGCTTTTGGATCTCCACCTACAAAAGCTAAATTTCCTGCCCAAATTTGTTGTGTATTGAGCTCTGCTTCCGTCATTTTCATCTCTTTTACAAAAGTCTCATGACACCAACGACGGTTTTCTTGACCCTTATCTTCTAATACACAGAAGCCAGAATCTAACGCTTTGCGTAACCATTCACGTGGCCAAGAGACCATCATAGAACCACTATCCATATAATAAATTAAACGACCTTCATTATCTTTATCTTTTACTAATTCATTACATAACCAAAGTTTCCAAGCAAAATGCTGTGGTTCCCATAAATCTTTAAAGTCTTCTGGAGTCTCTTTTGGAAATCTACGTATTTCCACATGAGGAAATTGTTCTTTATAAGCAGCTACAATATCCTCTTTTACATCATCCATCATATAGACTAATAAATCCAGTTCTGGACACACCTTTTTCTGTTCTGATAAACTCTGTAACCAAATTTGGAGAGCTGGTAAAAATCTTGTATTTGCTCCTGTGACAAATAAAGTAGAATTTAAATCTTTCTGTTTTTCTGTACTAATAGGTATTACTCTTTTGTTTATTTTTATTTCTTGTTTTTTAATTTCTTTTACAGGAGTTTCTTTTATTTTTGTTTCAACATCCCCTAAAAATCTTGGAATTGTTTTAACTTCTTCTTCTGACAAACCAGATAATCTCCACATACGTCTCGCACATTCTGACAGAGTTCTGCGTACAATATCTCTTCTGTATTCATCTAATGCTGGAACTCTGAACTTTTTCTTCCATAATTCATCGTCAGAATCCACTTCTTTAACTAAATTAATTAGCTCCGCTCCAGTAGCTATTTTACGAGCATCAATAAAACCTGCTGTGTCAAAATCACGTTCCACCTTAGGATCACCCCAATAAATTGGAATACATCCAGCGGCCTTGGCATGTAACATTTTTTCTGTAGTATAACCAACTGAACATTCATTTTCAAAAGTCAGACAGAATTTATAGTCTTTCAGAAACTCTAACTTTTTCAATTCACCACCACCGCCTCCTAATCCAGCAAAGATAGCATCTCCAACATTATTAAATAATCGACCAGCAGAATCAACATGTTTATATTCTGACAACCAGTGGAACGCATTATTACGCATAGGTTGTCTTGGGTTGGTTACTACAAACGCACAGAACTTCTTTTTTCTATCTAACTCATCCTCAAAAACTTTACAGACTCTATCAATTGGTAACGGTTTTGGATTCTGAATACGGTCAGAATCACAATTAAACCAATCAATTTCCAACATCCATAAAGGAAGTCTTAAATAATCCTCTGTAGCACCATCACGATGTTTGTAACAGAGATTTAATTTTACATCTTCTCTTTCTACTGGTTCTGTATCTTCTCCTGTATAATGGATTTTTGGAATTGATTTGTCTATACTTTGCCAGGTATCACCAAATGGACCAAAAATAAGAATATCTATTTTTTCTGATGAACTTGTTACATCTATTCCTTTGACTGTTTTTCCTTTATAAGCATTCTCTAACATTAAAGTAAACATATTGTATTCTGGATTAAATTGGTCCCACATGTCACTGAAACCAACTATGAGTTCTCCTTTGGATTCTGGCTTAGATTCTGTCTTGGATTCTGGCTGAGTTTCCCTAAGGGTCGGCTCGTTAGAGACGGCACTTACTGGTTGAGTTTCTGGCTTGCTTATTGTTGAAATAATCTCTTTTACTTCTACACGTTCAACTACTTCTATCACAGCAGAATGATATTTTTCTTGTTTTTCAGGATTAAAAGGAGAAAATTTTTCTATAATTTTTTTACGGAGTTCAACAACATCTTGAGTAGAACTTTGTAGAGCTAACTTGGTAGCTCGACAGAATGCTTTTCGTCCTTCTATTAAATCATTATCTGGATAATAACATTCTTTGAGTTTTGGATCTAGTTCAGAAATAAAAGGAGAATTGTGAATGAAGGGAATACCTACCCACATTAAATCAAATAAATAAGGGCGAAAACGAATAAAACGAGAATGACTAACTACAATACTATGTGGGTCATAGACATAATCAACAACTCTTTGTCTTCCTAAAAAGTTTCCAGAAATATCTGTTGCCGCTTTGTCATAGACATTGTGTAAAAAGAAATTACCATCTTTTACATTATCCGCATTATGAATTTTAATGTCTTTTAAGACTTTTACTTCAGCAGATGATTTCTTTAACACCTCACGCATAATAAACATAGGAATTGTACATGAACTTGATGAACTGATATTTGTTTCATTCACATGAACACTCCAAGGTTTATCTTTGAATTCTGGAACAGCTGCTACTTGTTGCCAAATAGGTGCCTTCATTTCTTGACGATACATTTCAATAGCAGAAGGAGTCCAAACCCAGGGCATAACTCGCACAGGTTTTCTGGTTAATAATTCCATATACTGGACATCATCGTTTGAGACTAATTCGCCAAATAACCAAACTTCAGAAATACCTTTCGTACTTCGTTCTGGTAAAAAAGGAAATAAAGAGGCTTCTACATCATGAAATAAAGGAGTTTTACGACAAACCCAAACGGATTTCTTTACAAGATTTCTTTGTGTTTCAGTTAAAAAGTGCTGACCTACCTCTAACACAATATCAAAGACCTCTGATTCAATATCTTTTCCTTGGATAACTTTCCAACTCTTTTTCATACCTTTAATATCTTCCCACCAATCTGATGTGGTTCCAATATTGATAAATGTTATAGCATGCCCTTTAACACATAACACTTCCGCTAAACTCAGGGCTGTTTGTGGCGAACCAGCACTGAAAAAGCTATGTTGAAAGTGAACTGTGATACCTATCTTCATTGTACTATATTCCAAATCTGTGTTGCTTTAGATAATTGTTTGTCTAAAGACCAGCAACTTTTGCCCATTCATTATGAATCTCCGGATTGTAAGGAGAGTGTTTCCATATTAATTGACGGGCGTGTGTTTTGTATATTTCCATATTTTGTTTATGTGTTTTGCGGATATTTTCAATACATTCCACTGCTTTTTCAAAATTGGATTCTGGATAATAATATCCATACGAAGACCAATCTGTAGCATTGTGTAAAACGGGATACCCTGAATAAAAATATTCTAAAACCATATAATTGTATTCATTATTCCACTGGTGACAAACAGGAATTGCACTGGGATAGGTATTTAAAATTGTTAAAATATCCAATCTCCCTTTTAACTCAATACGCCCATTTTTATACAAATCTAAATTCTCTAGAATTGTTTTATAAAAAAATGGTACAGATTTTAATCGTTCGCCATTTACCACCACAACTTTTCCTTTCCAGTCTGGATTTTTTCTATACCAACTTTCAATTATCATCAAAGGAATTAATGAACACTTCTGGAAACTAATATTGGGTTCTAAGACTAAAAAAACATCATCTTCAGTTTTACTCGCTGGTTTCCACTTATAGACACGTTGGCCATCATTGGTCAGCACTTGATAATCCCAAACATAAGGAACAACAATTGGTCCCTCTTTTTCCACATCCACATCATTCAACGCACGAGCATACTGATCGTGTTGGTGATAGTGTGGGCTGGTCCAAATCTCATCCATTCTCCCTTTTACATGATGCGCAAAAAACATAAAGGGTAAAAATATTGGTGTTTCAATATCAATATTCAAAATATTTCCTAAATATAATTTACAAATTTTAGCTCCACACATCTTCAAATAATGATGTAATCCTTGTTCAACACTCATACCAATTTCAATATAGAGTTTGACAGGAATTGCTGCTTTCACTAAATCTTCACAAGTTTGGATACGAATGTCAAACATATATTTTGGAATCTTGTCTAAATTTTCTGGTTTGGTATTTACTGCCATAATGGGCAAACATCCCATTGCTTCAAACATTCGGTATAAGACATACACATTTTGAAATAGACCATTCATAAAAATGGTATCTTCTGTAATTAATGCGGTAGCTAATAATACAACAGGTTTGTTGATTGCTTTTGTTTCTAAAGAACTTCCTTTGTAGGGAATCAATTTATTTTCTGTTGGAATATAACGGGTCATACCTGGCAAATCCATTTTATAAAACTTCTATGTATTTGTTTTAGATGCTTTTTATTGATATAACGCGGAGAAAGATTTATCTTGCCTAAAGTCAATTCTAGCATTCTAGAAGAAACATGAGCCACGCCTCATATGATAGTATATCTACAAATTACCTATCAACAGGGCAACTAAATGCTCCGGTTTTACAGTCACAACAAATCACAACAAGTAGTTTAGCCGGTGATGGTTATCAAATCACAAATTTAAATGCGAATACAATTGCTGCATTTTCATTACCGTGGTCTAAAATGGAAAATTCTGGGAGTATTATTTTGAATAGTGGTAATTGGCAACATGGAGGTTCTTTAAAAATTTCTACGTTGGAAGTTGTTCAAACTATTACTTCTTCGAATGGTTCTATTTCTTCTCGTGATTTTACAACATATAATGGTACAATTTCTTCTCTTCGTGCTCCCATTATAAGTACTATTGTTATGAGTACAAATCAGATTTTTGCGAGAACTTTGGATGTACAAACACTTGGACAATTCTCAACAATCTCCCTTTTACAAACGTCTGATAGTGCTTATCATACACTCTCCTTATCATCCAACCAAATTTTAATCGATGGAGCACCTGTATCATCTCCAGGGGTAGGACCACAAGGTCCTGTTGGCCCAACAGGATCAACTGGTTTACAAGGTTCTACAGGAGCGCAGGGATTACAGGGAATTCCAGGTATAGCATCAAACACGGGAGCAACAGGGGATACTGGGCCAACAGGAAGAAATGGTCCACGAGGTCCAATTGGTTTACAAGGATTTACTGGACCTACTGGAACAACTGGACCTTTTGGTTATACAGGATATACTGGAGAAACGGGACAGACAGGGCAAACGGGTCCTTTTGGAACAGGACCAACGGGTATGATTGGTCCAACAGGGGAGACAGGTATGACAGGGCCTTATGGAGTAACTGGGCCAAAAGGGAAAGATGGTGAAGCTGCCAATACAGGTGCTACTGGAAGTACAGGTGTAACAGGCGCATTAGGAACAGGACCAACAGGTGGAACTGGTATAACAGGAGCAACAGGAAGAACTGGACCTTCTGGTTTTACAGGAACCACAGGGCCAACAGGTGATCCAGGATTACCTGGTGATCGTGGACCAACTGGACCATTAGGAACAGGACCAACAGGATCTACAGGACCTACAGGACCCACAGGTATCACCGGACCAACTGGTCCTGGTGGACCTGTTGGTGGATTGGATACACAAATTATGTTTAATGCTGCCCAAATAGGGACTGGTACAACTAATTTGATATATAGTTATACAACAAACTCGGTTTATGTTAAAGGGATTACTGGAACAAATGCTCCACGTATAATTGTACAAAATGATAATACCAGTAGTGATTCTTTGACAATTGGTACAACTGGAATGACACAAACAACAACAAATACAGTAAACTTTGGTATAACAGCTCAGAATAACTTGTTGTTAAATGCTAAATCTACTATTATAACAGGACATGTTGTTCCATCTACAAATTTATCCTATGATTTAGGTTCAGCCAATTATCGCTGGCGAGATATTTATGTGAGTGCTGGAACAATTTACTTGAGTACAACCGCTCTTTCTTTGGCTTCTGATGGTAACTTACAACTTAGTATTGGTGGTGCACAAGCTAATAAAATTGGAACAACAGGAACACCAGTTAGTACTTTTACAAATGCTTTTACAAGTACAATTGCGGTAGGTCCAACAGGAATCACAGCACTTGCTTGTGTTGATATTGCTGGTGGGTATGATGGTCTTGATCGATTTGGAAGAGGACAGATTTCATTTCAATATAACACAAGTGGATATAGACATTTTATAACATCAAGACATAATGGAGTTAATACAGCTTCAAGACATAATGCGATTGATTTTTGGTTAAATGTATCAGCAACAAATGGAGGGTCGTCATCTCCAGGATCAGGAAATATTCGTGTAGCAAGCATAAGTGCTCTTGGCATGGGTATTTTTACAACTGATCCAAGAAGTGTTCTTGATGTAAATGGTGATGTACGAATTGGCTCACAATCAGGAAATACAAGTTCCTTTTTATTAAATCTTGGAACAAGTGGGGTTGATAATATACGTTCAGCATATATTTATGGCGATGGCACAAATATGTATGTTGCAAATCAACAAAATGGTAATTTATCTTTGAATACAAATAATACTGAACAATTCACTGTTACATCAAATGGTCGTGTAGGAATTGGAACAACAACACCAGCAGGCACACTCGATGTAAAAGGTTCTATCTATGTTGGTGATACAGCGTCTAATGTAGGATTTTTACGTTTAGTGAATGATTCTGGTCAAACCTATATTCAATCGATATTGTCAAATGTGGCTGGAAGTAGTGCAAAACTTAATTTTACGGGTATTGGTGGTGGATGTAACACGATGACAATTGATATACCAAATCAACGTGTTGGAATTGGTACAACAAATCCATCTAGTATTTTAACTCTGTACAATTCAAATGCAACTTTAACAACTTTATATAGTACAGCAAGAGCAGATAGTAATACAGTTGTTGCTGGTGGAATAGATTCTTATTTCTTAACAAGAGATGCACATGTAAATTTAGCAGCTTATGTGCGTATATTAGATACAAATACAAGCCCCTCTTTTCCAACACAAATTAGAGGTGGAGCAGTCACATTTGGTACAATTGATGGTGCTACAGGCTTTGGTGGAAATCCAGCTGTAGAACGTATGAGAATTACTCCAAATGGTCGTGTAGGAATTGGTACAACAAGTCCAGGATATACCCTTGATGTAAGAGGTGAAATTGCACTTGCTGATGTAAATAGTTCGTGGCAAACAATTATTACTTTTCAGGGAGGAAATGGAGGTGGCTCTGCTACGAATAATGTATATCAACTTGGTGTTGCTGGAAGTGCAAATGGAACAATTGGAACAAGTAGTTTTGCTTTATATGATAATAATACAGCTATTCAAAACTATGTTCAAACTTGGAGAAATGGAAGAGTTGGTATTGGTGCTGCAAATACAAATCCTGAAGCAACATGTGATGTTTATACAAATAATTTTTCAGGATCAGTTAGTTCATCTAATTATAAAGGAATTGGTTTAAAAATATCAGATAATAGAAATGGTGGTATTTTATATGGGTATGATATAAATAATGCTATTTTTATGCGTGTTGGAAGAGATGGAACAGTTGATACGATGAATTATCACAGTTATAATATGCATAGATTTTATACAGGGTATATGATTGAAAATCAAGCAGAACGAATGCGTATAACTCAAGATGGAAGAGTAGGAATTGGTACGACAGATCCAGGATTTCCTTTACACATTTATAAAGATGTTGCTTACGCAAGTTCAATATCCAATCCATTTGGAGCACATTTAACACTTGGTTCTAGTTCTGAACGTTTGTATTTAGGGGCTTATTATACAGGTGGTCAAGGTGCTATCACAGCAATTCAAGCTTCTGATTATTATAGTGGTGCTGATCACGGAAATACTTTATCATTAAATCCTCTTGGTGGTTATGTTGGTATAGGAATAAGAGCTCCACAACATCCTCTTCATGTGGTTGGAAGTGCACAAACATCAACACTTGGTCAATTTGGTTATATGAATAGAAATGGTGCTTATGCAGTACCAGGAAGTGGTTCAGAATGGCCTTGTACTGCTTATTTTGAAAAACATGTTTTAGCAGATGAATTCTTTGCAATTTCAGATCAGCGTGTAAAAGAAAATATTTTTGATATTTCTCCTGATGAAGTTTATTCAACATTATCAATTGTTCAACCACGAAAATTCAAATATATTGATAAAGTATACAATAAAAATCTTGATAATTATGGTTTTATAGCACAAGAAATTGAACAAACTTTACCTGTTGCTGTTTCAAAACAAGTTGGTTTTATTCCAAATATTTACACAACAGCAAATAGCTCCACAATTAATTCTAGTACTATTTTATTCTTCAATTCCTCTATAACACTCACTAAAGATATTGAAATCAATTCTGATCTACGTTTGTATGATATATCAAATAATATGATTGAAACAAAAATCCTCTCTTTCACAGATTCTTATTTTCATATTGAATATGATAAACCAATTCCATTAAATAAAATATTTGTCTATGGAACAAAAGTGAATGATTACTTGAGTGTAGATAAAGACCATATTTTTACACTCACAACTGCTGCTGTGATTCATATGAAGAAACAGATGGATACACAAAGTACAATCATACAATCTCTCCAGGCACAAATTGATGAATTAAAACAATTAATTCTTTCAAAATAATTTTTTAAAATCAAACTAGAACTATGTCAGAATCAGACTCTTTTATTAAACCAACTGCTTTGAAGGTAGCATGCTATACTCTCTATTTTTTAGGAGCAACTATGGTCTATAATCAGGCAACGACGAATGATCCAACAACAGAAGAAGAATTCCAATTACTTCAATATGATGCCCCACGTAAATATACTTGGGAAGAATATCAAGCGGCTATTGAACCCGCAAAAGAGAGAAAAGCATCCTCTCTTTTACGAATGTATAGAAATGGATTACTACAGCAATCCGATTATATAATGACAGTTGATTTTAGTGAAAAATTATCAAATATTGATGAATGGAAAGTGTATCGTCAAGCACTCCGTGACTATACAAACACCCCTTTTACATATGTTTGGTTAGAATTATATGAAAAACTCGATTTTTTACAAATGAATTTTCCACAAAAACCCCAGTTGATTTATAAATAATTTTTATTTTTTCTCTTTCAAAATACGAATCTCTTCTTTTAACTCCTTCACAGCACCCACTAATAACGCAACAATAGCATCATATTTGACATAGCGAGTTCCTTTTTGATTTTTGAAGACAGCTTCAGGAAACGCCTCTTCAATTTCTTGCGCAAGCAGACCAATTTCTAATTGACCTGGTTGCTCTTTGTATTCATACAAATACGGTTGTAAACTACATATCCCCTCTAACACCGTCCCTTGTACTGGAAGTATATTCTTTTTAGCTAACATATCTGATAAAGTTATGAATCCAGTCGCTGATACAGTCCCTCCAAATGTTCCCGAACCTGTGACTGATAATGTGCTAACAGATAATGAATCATTACTGGTTATATTTGTATTTGGAACATTATTGGTTGTAAAAACAGTATTACTCATATTCATCGGACTCAATACTTGGATTGTATTACCAGCAGTATATGCACTCAAAAAATCTGTATAAATTCGTTTCTGATCAAAATTCACCATTTGTTGAATGTTGGCAACTGAATTGGATAATTCAGCAGTAGCATCTAAACCACTGGTATTTGTTTGGATATTCTGGAGAGGTATAATATTTACTACATATTGGCTGGTATCGTTCTGCATGTTGATCTATTTTCTAATGAGGAATTTAACTTAGACCATAAACCTCTACTTCATAGAGCGGTTCTAAATACCGTTTTTAAATGTTCTTCTGTCTAGCAGATAAAACTCTTTACAAATCTAAAGATTTAAACATCATGTTAGGATTATCCAATTATATTGGATAATCCTAGCAGATGAGTGCTACTTATTTAACACCAAGCACCACGACAATTTTAGTTGATTCATCAGATATTACAGCAGGAGTTCCTAAAGTCTATTTAGCATCTTCAATTAATTCTATTGGAACTTATTTTACTATCCGAGATTCAACTGGAAATTGTTCTGCGACTAAAAAAATTATTCTGAGCACCACCAGTGGAATTTTTTTTACTAACGAAACAAATCTGAGTAGCTTTGAAATATCCCAACCTTTTAGTTTTCTGACTGTTCGTCAAAAGTCCACAACTGAATGGTCTATTATTAATACATTCCCTTTCGCAAATCAAACCTATGCCAATATCGATATTGTGAATATAGGAGAATTAAATGTTTCTACCATAAATATTTCTAATTATCTTTCCTCTTTTGCTATTTTTTCACAATTTATTTCAACAAATAATTTAAGTACAAATTTATTTCATACAAGTTCTTTTGGTATTAATACCACAAGTCCACAGTATTTATTGGATGTAAATGGAACAGGTTTTATTAGTACTCTTTTTACACAAAATCTTGGTATTAATACCTCAACTCCTACTTATTCTTTACATGTTGAAGGAGGAAATTCTTTTTTTGCGAGTACACTCTATTTGAATAATGTTGTTTTTCGAAATGATCCAAATGCTGCAACATTAAACAAAAATGATTTCTATTGCACAACTTCCAATATTATTATAAATAGTTCTCTTGTTATTCAAAATCCTTATACTGGTTCTTCAAATGTTGGTATTCGTACTACATCTCCTGCGTATGCTTTGGATGTAAATGGAACTGCTTTCTTTGGTTCTACATTGACAAGTGTAATAGGGGTGAATACATCAAATCCACTTTATAATTTGGATGTAAATGGAACTGGACGAATTGTTAGCAGTTTACATAATTATATTCAAGTGAATAATTCAGCACAAATTGTTAATCAACTCTCAACATTTTGGATTGCTGGAGGGAGTGAAACAACTCCATTAGGCAGAATCAAAAAAAGTTCTGATGGAACAACATGGTCAACAATTGGTAGTTTGTCCTTAGCAAATTCTATTAATTCATTTGCTTTTGTTTCTCCACGTTGGGTTGTAACAGGAAATAGTGGTTCCAATACATCTTCTCTCTTTTATTCTGATAACTTGGAAGACTGGGTTGAATCCCCTTTAACATTTACAAATTATGGTAATAAAATTGCTTGGAATGGTTCTTTATTTTTGGCATTAGGAAAAGATACGACTCCAACAAATACTATTTTAACAAGTCCTGATGGAATAACATGGACTCCTTCTCTATCTGGATTTGGTGCAGAAGGAAAATCAGTTGCTTGGAATGGACGTGAATGGATGGCGGTTGGTGATGGTGGTGGAACAACAAGTAGTATTTTGTATAGTTCTGATGGAAGCAACTGGAGCAATATTTCAAACACTTTTTTTGACCAAGGAGGATATGATATTGCATGGTGTGGAACTCGTTGGGTTGCTGTTGGTAAAAGTACATCCAATTATACTGTAGCTATTAGTCAAGATAATTCAAATTGGTTTCCTATATCAAGTATTTTTTCAAATGCTGGATATGGTATTGGATATAATGGTAAAATGATGGTAGCAGTTGGTGATGGTGGAAATGCTATTTCCAGTATTTCTTACAGTTATAATGGTATTAATTGGTATACAATTGCTTCTGGTGGATTTTCTTCTTATGGAACTTCTGTTGCTTGGAATGGTTCTTATTGGGTTGCGACTGGAAAAGGTGGTTCTTCTAATTCTAATATTCAATTTAGTTATGATGGTATGAATTGGTCTAATAATACATTCAACGGTTTTACAAATGAAGGAAACTCTATATTTCATGCATTTAATCCAGTTCCTTCTTTACGTTTAACAAATCTTGATTTTTTTACACAAAATATTCCTGTGTATCTCTATTCCACCAATCAAATTATGACAACTCCTTCCTCAATACAAATTAATAATATTCTGACAATTGGAAATGCTGGAGTGAATAATTATACAGTTGGTATCAACAATACAAACCCTGTAACATCCTTAGATATAGCGGTGAATTCAACTATTTCAGGAATTGGTAATTATCCAATCTGTCGTTCTTCAGCGAATGATACCGCAGCGAAAAATATACTTTCTACTTCCACAACTTCTAATGCTTCTCTTTGGCCGACCCCCAATGGAGCAAATATTAATTTTTATTGGAAAGCAAATACTTTATATTATAAAGCAACTCTTGCTGGTTCTAGTTTTTTTACAGGACAACACGCGAATTATTGTACTGATTCAAATATAAATTCTTCAACAGTTTCAAAATATGTTGGACTTATAGTTAGTTCTGCTGATAAAGGATATGTTTCTGTACATTATGATGGTACAAAAATTACAAAGAAAGATGCTATTTTTATCACAGAAGCACTTCCTATAATTCAATTAACAAATAAAGATATGGATAAAGCTGTTTTTGGAGTTATTTCAAATCATGCAAATGAACGAGTCACTACTGAAGGAGAACGCGATTTAGATGATACAACTATCTTTGAAAATGGATTACATGGTCGTATCAGAATAAATGGATTAGGTGAAGGTGCTATATGGATTACGAATATAAATGGAAATTTATCGAATGGAGATTATATTTGTTCTTCGTTTGTTCCAGGATTTGGTAGAAAACAAGATGATGATATTTTACACAATTATACAGTCGCAAAAATTACGATGGATTGCTCTTTTGAATTAAATCAAGATGAATATATTTGTGAAGAATTTAATTATAATGGAAGAATTCTTCGAAAAGCATATGTTGGATGTACGTATCACTGTTCCTAAATAGGTTTAGGAATACGGCGACCATAGGAGTACTGTTCATAATCTTTGCTAGGAGTAATTTTGATGATTATAAAAATTAAACTGCTCCTAAAAGACAATTGGAAAAGGACATAAGTAAATATTTGATGAATGGATAGAATGGCAGATATACGAATTGTTGCCAGCACTTCTTTAATTGAAATCAATTCATCAAATATTCTGTCTGGCTCAAATGCGATAGTCTATTTATCAACTCCTACTTCACAAGGTTCTTTTATAACTATCCGAGATATTGATGGGATTTGTTCTAGTACGCGTCCAATTATAGTAAGTACAACATCAGGGATTTCTTTTTTTGAAGGTGGAATTCAAAGTAGTTTTACAATTGTGGAACCCTATCAGTCTTATTTACTTGGTTCAAAAAATTCAAATCAATGGTCTGTAGTGAATACATTTTCATTTCCTCTTTCACAAGTATTAGCAACAGTTTCAACTGTTAGTACAGGAATTTTAAATACAAGTTCTCCTGTTACTATGTTAACGAATAGTTTTATTTCAAGTCAAGCTATTAAAATTAGTACATTATCATCTATTTATACTTTTTCTAAAAAATTTACATTAAATTCTTATGCGGTAAATTGTAATACTCCACAAGGAAAACTGGATGTGGATTCATTTCTACCTATGAAAAGTACTCTAGTTAGAAAATTAGATATAGGAAAAACAGCTTTTTTTACTTTAAATTCATATAGTACATCGGCAGTCTTACAATCCAATACAAATCAAGCACTTATGTTAGCCTCCTTTGGCACAGAAACAAATGCATCCGTTCAATTCAATTTAGCATCACAACCTCTTTATTGGAGTACAGCAATATTTGACCAAACTGTTAATATTCGTGCTATAGGGTATGATGGCTATCGCTTTATTGGAGTAGGTCAAGGTGGTGGATATAATATGTCTTTTAGTGAAGATGGTATAACCTGGTCCAATTCTACCACGGCCCCCTTTAGCAATTGTTATAATATCAAATATAATGGACAACAGTGGTTGTTATTAGGTGAAGGTACAACCACATCAGGTATTCTCTATAGTTCCGATGGTGTTACTTGGAATAGCACAGTTAATTCTATGAAAATAGCAAAAGATGCTATTTATGATGGAAAAAAATGGGTTGCTGTTGGTAATCCAAGTACTGTTCAATTAACAAAAACAATTCAATATAGTTATGATGGAATAACTTGGAATGATATTACTTCAGGTGGATTTTACACAGAAGGTCGTGGAATTGATTATAATGGTTCAATTTATGTGGCAACTGGAAAAGGAACTGGTCTTGGAATTGAAGAATCAATCCAACGAAGTTTGGATGGAATTAATTGGTCTTATACAGAAGGTTGTCTTTTTGATAAAACAAAAGGAGGTAATAAAGTGAAATTTCATTATCCCTATTGGGTTGTTGTTGGATATACAGATATTTCTGGAGCTGGAGTAATGGGAAGTATTTTACATAGTATCAATGGAACCGAATGGTCTTATAATCCTGGAACTGGTGGTTTTGATTTATATGGTTCTGATATTGTTTGGAATGGTTCCTATTGGGTTGCAACTGGAAAAGATACAAGTAAATTAAATTGTATACAATATGCAAGTAATGTTGGGATTAATTCAGAAGTATTACCTCCTTTAGCTTTTTATCCTGCCACCAGTATTCAAGGCTCTGGTAATACAGCATTTTCAATTCTTCAAACCAACCCTATTACACCCAATCTAAATACAAAAGAATTTCATATTACTACACAAAATATTGATAATAATAATTTGTCAACAAATGAATTATTTGTAAATGACTATTTTACATATATTAACAAAAGTCTATTAAGTAAAAAAATTCCTTCTAGTGGTTCTTTCACAGATGGAACTGTTGGTATAAGTGCTGGAAGTACAATAAATGTTGGTATAATTGATTGTAATTATGCTTTTTCATCTTATAGAACTGTAAGAATCAGCACTATTCTTACAGATGATTTAGAAGTAGAAAATTATGGATTAGGACATCTATATCCACTTGATTATACATCTATCGCCAGAATCAGTTCCTTTTACCCAGTTCGTTTAGATGTATCAAATACCATTCAAGTCAATCATCCAAGCACCCCTTATTCATTTATTGCTGTTGGTGATAGTATTTTAAAAAGTTCTGATGGATTTACATGGTCTAGTATCAATTCTTCTTTTTCTCCACCTGCTATAACAAGTAATTTTACATTCATCACAAATAATGATTCTTTGATGCTTATGGGAGGTCTTTATACAGGTTTATATTATACAAGTAATACTTCAAATTGGTATAAAGTTGCTTCTTTATCTAATGCACGTATTAATACAATCGCTTGGAATGGTTCTTATTGGTTAGCTGGAGGTTCTTTTAGTAATATATTTCCAAATCCTTATGATAATGCATTTCTCGCAAAAAGTTTTGATGGAATTACTTGGTCTTTTCTATTTTCGAATACGCAAATTGTTCCAACTGCTTTGAAATGGAGTAGCACTATTTGGGTAATGGGAACTTCAAATTTAAATCCTGTGGGAACTAATTTATATTCATCCATTTTGTTAAGTTATGATAATGCTGTCAGTTGGAGTACAGTTACTTATAATCCTCCAACTGGTAATTTTACTCGTTCTTGTTCTGCTATTGAATATAATGGAAATGTTTGGGTAGCTGTAGGTTTAGATACATGGAATCAAAGTTATATTCGTTATGCATTTAATCCAACTATTTGGAATGGTATTCAATATCCTCCATTTATATCAAGTTTTACTAATATTTGGTATCCTGTTAATCCAAATCCTCCAAATCCAATTTCAACTACGTTTGGCGGAGGAACAGATGTTAGATGGAATGGAACTATGTTTGTTGCTACAGGATACGGTAATCAATTTAGTTCCATTCGATATAGTTATGATGGTGTTTTTTGGTCTACAACAAGTGGAGGATTTTCGAATAATGGTAATGGTCTTGTTTGGACAGGTGATAAATGGATTGCTGTAGGACAAAACCACAGCTCACTCACCAATCTCTTTTCTACTATTAAATACAGCTATGATGGAATTAACTGGTCAACTATATCAAGTGGATTCCAAACAGTTGGTAGAAAAATTGCATTCTTTAAAAATCCAACCTCTGATTTTACAACACAAAATTTAATTGTCAATACTGAAAATAAATTATTTACTCCTTCAACAAATGTTTTACTGAGTTATCCATCTTCCTTAGTATTGAATAATATTATAACGCTTGAGAAATATGGAAATGTTGGCATTAATACACTTTATCCAAAGAGTGTTTTAGACATTGATGCAACAAGTAATAATTATCCCATGATGCAAATGTCTGATCAATTGGGAACACTGCCATTATCCTCCTTTTTCATATCCACATTACTAAGTACGGTACAAGAAAATTCAGCAACTTGGCATGTTTCTTTTACAATTCCTGGATTTTCACCTGTTGTTCCTTCTTATCTTTATTCAAGATATAATTCAAGTAATTATTATTTTTCTATTTTTGGATTCTCCTTTTTCACAGGCCAACATGCTGCTGTCCCAACTTCCACTATTGATTTACTTCAAAATATTGGTAAAATTGTCTCTGCAGATAAAGGATATACCTCTTACACTTCTAAAGGAAAAGGCAAAGTAACAGGTAAAGACGCCATATGGATTACCGAAGCGTTACCGAATATTGTTTTAACAGAAAAAGATAAAGATCCAAAAGTTTTTGGGGTTATCACTAATTATACAAATCAAGCAACATATCCAGATAATGAAAACCCTTTTGCAGATAAATTAGGCGACAGAATAAGAATAAATGGATTAGGTGAAGGTGCTATTTGGATTACCAATATAAATGGTAGTTTAGAAAATGGAGATTATATCTGTTCCTCAGAAATTCCTGGATTCGGCAGAAAACAAGATGATGATAAGCTACACTCTTACACAGTCGCAAAAATAACTATGAGTTGTGATTTTGAATTAAATCAAGATAATTATATTTGTGAAGAGTTTGAATGGAAGAGCTCTACACTCAGAAAAGCTTTTGTTGGCTGTACATATCACTGTTCCTAATCTGAACGTAGTGAAGGTTAGGAACTCGGTGACGACGATAGGAGAAGTACTGTTCCTAATCTGAACGTAGTGAAGGTTAGGAACTCGGTGACGACGATAGGAGGAGTTCCGCTACTAATCCTAAAGGAGATATGTTATAAACGATAGATGGCGCAACGTTACTACCGCCCGTTTTTAGAATCAGATTCAGAATTATCTGATTCTGATGACGAAAGTTACTTTTCAGGAATTGAAGTAAAACCTTTTAAACGTCCTCCTAATTCAGAGTCAGAATCAGAAGAAGAAATTCCAGATTTCGCCAAGTTTGCGAAAGCACTAACCAAGCCTGTTGTTGAAGCTTCTGGGCCAACCTTTGGAACTGTTAAACAAGAAGATGCTTACATAAATAGCAATTATTCTCCTTTTGATTTGAAAGATGCTTCCGGTGTAAAAATTCAAATGACAACAAAAGATATTACCACAGTTGTTGTTTTACAAAGTCGTGACCGTGATAAAACTATTTTTCCTCAGCCAACAAATTGTACACTCTTCCTCCCCAGAATCTATCGAAATGTTCAGAAATTTAGTGTTTCACAAATTAACTTGATTTCTGCGTTTTTCTATTTTCGTGCGGATAAAGAAAACTTGTCCATTAAAATTTACGAAAAAGATCGAGTTTACTACAGCACTATTCTAGCTCCTCCTACTTCAACAACTCCATTACAAATTGAAACCTTTATCCGTCCAGGTTCCTATAATATCCAAAGTCTTTTGACAGAACTCCAGTTACAACTCAACAGAACACCACTTTTTTACGATTTTTTGAATGGATTTACTGATTTTTACACACTTTTTATTGTAAATGGTGATTATTCATTAAACTTTAATTTTCCAGGAGATAGTTACTATGATGCTTTGAAACGTGTTTTTATTAATAATCCAACACGAACACAAATTGTTAGTTATTATTTCCAAAGTCAATTTGCAAATCGTCTCTCTTACACCTTGGATGAAGTACGTGTTGCTTATTATTATCCTGTGTTAAAGGAGGTTCTTTTGGATCCACAAACAAAACTAATTGATTATAATTTAACCTATCCAGGTTATACTCAAGATGAATTAATTCAATATTTAATTTATTCTTTCCAAGGTTTGGATGATATTATAGCGACTTCTGTTATTAATAGTAATTTAACCCAACTTGATTTGTATCGCCTTTTACACACTTTTCGTTACAGTTTAGTAAATCGCTATGTTTGTTTAGCAGATGCTACAAATAACCGTGTGACTATTCAATCTTCAGCTTTGAATACCTCTTTAGTGAATTTACTGAATTATCAATACAATCTTTATTTTCAGCAACAACTTGCCTTGTACAATTTAACAGAAGCACAATATAATGCTTTATCAATTACTACAACAAATATTTTATCAATTTTACAATCGATGTATGATTTTATGCAGTTCAATTTTGCTGTTAATTTTGCTGTTAATTTTGGAACATATAGTCGTTCTTATTATGCAAATCCAAGTAATTTTGTTTTACTACGTGATGGTTTGAATGCGAGTAATATAGCTTATAATTATAACAATTCAAATGCTACTTTAATTCCAACAGAAACAAATATTTTAAGTAATTTTCGTTATAATCCGCCTCATTACTGGAATCGTATGATCAATTTGGGTTCCACTATTGGAGCACAAGTGAATATGGGTGCCACAGGTGTTGCTTTTCCAACCAGTTCAAATTTCCCCTATAACATTTATAACAGTAATATTGATTTGACACAAAATTTTGTTGATGCTTCTGGATTTATTTATACTGATATACGAAGACGTGCTGGAGATATTTTAGTCAATGTTGAAGCAAGTAAATATACAATTTTTAAGTTTCGTAGTAAATATCGCCAAACGCTTCAAGTAGAAAGTTTACCTCGGCAAACCAACTGGCGTTATCCTTTATGGAATCAAAATAATCCAGTTCCATATCCTGTCGATTCTCTCTTTGATATCAGTTACTCGTTCATTACTCCTGATTCAACTCTTTTAAATAAAATAAGTTATCCTATAACATTTTCTCCTTTGTATGGTTGGTCAAATCTTGCTGGAACTACCAGTAATTTTGGTATTAACTTTACATCTTCTTTAACATATTGGAATGGATTTTTTGATACAATCAATCCGAATAATTTAAAAGGAAATTATTATTCTTTTGAATCTCCTCTTCCTGTTCCTAGAACTGGTCCAACAGACAGTAATAATTATACATATACTCTAAATGTAACAATACAATCTGCTACAGGAGTTTTTCCAACAGATTTATATGCATTTTTTTATCATGATTTAGGAGCATTTTATGCTGATGTAAGTGGTTCTCGTATAGAAAGTCCAATTAATTATAAAGAACGTTTATTAATTTCTTCTGGTTCTTCTTCAAATACTTATTCATTTCGTTCGTATCAGAATCAAACTTATTATATTCTTGTTCGTCCTGTGAGTGAAAATCCAGCATCTGCTTCTTATCATGTTGTTCCTTGGTTTAACAATACAGAATATAGTACACTCACCTATGACACAACTTTTAATCCACTACAAGATCCTAATATGATGTTGAGTAATTTTAATGTGGCAAAGAATAATGATCCCAGTTTTATTCGTTTATCTATCCAAAGCACTTTATGGGGAAGTAATCCAACACAAGATTCTGTAAATAATTTAGTTTATGCTGATCCTCCTGTAATAGGGTATGATGTGAGTGGAGTGAGTAATGATTTGACCGATTATGTACCTTTTAATGCGTTTAATTCTGCATCAACCATTTTACCAACAACAGCTATTCGTGCTGATCCAATCAATAATTATATTTTTCAATTTAATTCCCCCTATAACACAAGCTCACAAAGTTATTTTTATTCTACAAGTATAAATGCTTTATATACATCAAATACCTCTTCTATATACACTTGGAAAAATAATGGAAAAAGACAATACAAAATGTTAAATTGGTATGCAACACATTACCTTTATGATACAGTCAATACTGGTTATGATCCACTATTAGATATTAGTCAATTTATTCTGCCATATACCAAAGAATCAACCTCAAATACTTTTCTGAATGGTTATGATTATACAGGAATCGATTATAAATTAGCTCTTGGTTCTGGTGTTACAGGATTTACATTTCTGCCTTCTGATGGAACATGGGATATGCAGCAGATTTCTTTTAAAACTAATTTTCTGACTACAAATTCTACCGTGAATATGAATGAAAAAATACAGTTTTTAGGTGTTTTCTATACGTCTGAAATTCTGACCGATGCTATTTCCACCATCAATCCAGCAAACGCCTTAGCAATCTGTATGAAAAAATCATCATCTACCTATAGCAACGTTTCAAGTTTGAATCTTGGGTTTGATGCTGGACTTGGCACCTATTACACCTTCAGTAATGTAAGTAGTTTAGTCATCAGAACGGGTGAAACTATTTCAGGATATACACAGCTCACTAAAACCTTATTGCCCAATTCCAATGCGTATTATTCTGTTCTTCCTTTTAATGGTTTGAATACAACAGATGTTTCTAATTTACAATCTACGAATCCCTCCATTGTTAGTACAGCTGTCAGTTCTATTCGTGGAACATTATCCAGTTGCTCGTTAGCGGTTATACAACATCTAACTGGTTCCATTGTTCCTTATCCATTCGCTAATCAGGGATATCCAAGTACAACTTTTTATGATGGACAAATGGCACCTAATGCGCGTGATATGGTTTTATCCACCTCTAACACTAATCCAGTTTATGGCCCCAAAGCAGGTAATGATGAATCTATTGTTCAATATGAACAGAGTTTACCTTATGTGAACAGTCATCTTCATTTCAAAACTCCTTATAATATTGTTATTGATGCGAGTGGCTTCTTTACTTGGTCGAATTCACCAGCAGGTACAACAAATTTACTAGCAACAGTACCAAATTATATGATGTTTTATGATACTAATTTTTATATCTCTCAGTTTTCTTCCATCCAACGCACCTTTAGCACAATTGAATATACAATCACAGCGGATCAAGTATTTCCTTCCTATGAATCTACTGCATTGCTAGCAGTAACAGGAAATAGTTCAAATTATGTTTTTTTGGGAGCATCCAATGATATTCTACGTTTTAAAACCTTTGATCCACGTTCTGGTTCTTTTGGCGAATTACCAACAAATACAAATTATACAATGACAACTTCTAATTTTCTTTTTGAAAAATTCGTTATGAATAATAATAATGCTTGGTTTTTGACTGCGAAAAAACCATCTTCTGGGGAACTATACTTGTTTGGCGATACTCAATATGCTTCCACAACGAATACTATGCTTACTTATGCGTATGCTGGCTATTCAAATTCTGTGTTACAGATGGATCCTAGTGGTTCCTATATTCACTTTGCGAAGATGACCACTATTACATCAGGTTTTCAAAGTTACAGTCGATTCTCTTTTGATTCTGGGGATGCGAACTCTTATATTCGTACCACTTCTACAGGAATCCAAATTAATTTAGAAAATTCTCAACCTTTAGTTCTTCCAACTACTTATCAAGATTTTGCGGTCACTTTGAATGGAGGAATAGATGAAGTTCTTTTATTAAATCAAACAGAATATCCTTATAAATATTTTAAGATTTTATTATATACTTCCAATACAGCAACATCAAGTAATACACAAATACAACAATCAGAACAGTTATTTCGTGATGCTTCGAATAACAATATAAGTCCAACAGGAATTTATGGAGGAGCGCGTGGATCCAAATGGGTCTCTTTTGGTACAACTCCTTTTGTTATGGGAAATCGAAATAACGACTTTGATGCTCCTACCACTTTGGATATGGCCTGGCAAATCTTTTTTCCTACTATCAAAATTGAAATGTTAAAGCTAACCAATGGATATACCCCTATAACAGATTTAACTAATTTAACTTATCCAGAATATCCTCATGTTATGATGTTTGGATATTCAAATTTCACAACTCTATCAAATGATATTCTTTCTACAGGTGGAAAATGGGGTTTGGAAAATAACTCTAATTTTTATGTAAGTGATGTGAGTTTTAATGGATTTTATTTTAATTCCTACTTGATGAACTTTCCTCTCAAACCTAATTCTGACTGTAATGCGAGTAATCCTGAATATTATAACTATTTGGCTATTCGTGGATATTCACCAACAGAATCCTTCCAAACTATGTTGCGATTCTATTTACCCAACCGATATGATTTTGGATTTATAAGTCTACGTGATTTAAGTTCTGAAGTGATTCTGGCGCAAACTAATCCAGATGAATTCAATCCATCATACAAAAATGCCTTATCCTCCTTTAACAGCTCTTTTACATTTACAAATAGAACTTTTGGTTCGAATGCTGCGTCTGGATTTTTAGGGAGTAACTTTACTTCTCAGAACTTTGGAGATTTTCTGAGACAATACACAAATATTTACAATCTCTTCGTGACCAACTCTGTAACACTATCAAATATTCAAGGAGCGCTCCAGTCGAATATTAATAATTTCATTACAAATGACTTGAAATATATTCTGCCCAATTCGGCTTTGACTAGACAACGTTATACAGACCCACTCTTATTCCAGATTTTATGGAGATCAAATTTGAAACCAAATTTTCTCATACTGGATGATGAATGGGGGTTGGGTTGGAATTTAGGATTTCCAAAAGAAGATACCACATTTAAAACAGTCCATACTGGCAACACCTTTTACAAAATCCAACAAGACTTTATTTATCTTCGTTTGAATCAAGAGTTTAATATTAATAAAATGGATGCTGGTGGAAAAGAGAATTATCGTTCTTCTCGTGAAGCAACTGGAACAACCAATCAATATTATTGTAAATTACTTTTAACAAACTTTGGTGGAAATGCGACGACCTTTATTCATAATCCAATTACCTTCAATCCTCCTTTAGCAAAACTGAATAAACTCCAATTCCAATGGTTATATCCAAATGGACAAATTATTGATAATATTGATGCTGAATGGAATTGTACTGTGAATGTGGAAGAACGAATGGAAATTCCACAAATTCCTGATAAAATGTTCTTTTTACCAGCTAATCCTCGTACTGGAAAACCTGCTGAACTTCCTAAAGGATTTCAAGAAGCTAAACTACAAGAACAAGGGGAAAGACAGGCAGAACGCGATATACAAGCACAAGAAGTTGAAAAAGAGAATTTACGAAGAGAAATGTTGAAGCTAAACCAACAGACTCTGCGCAACAGGAATAAATAATGTTAAAGGGGATATGTAGAATGTCGTGTGACGGCGCCCAAGATATGCCTATGAATCCAAAATTATTACCTCCTTGGTCTGGACCCTCTTTTGTTCCAGTGGCACCCTCTATAAAACCTATTGAACAACCATCCGAATATC
>JACCDW012012135.1_pt1 | contig 29485 bp, 24 predicted proteins | sample 7449781 | NCBI WGS metagenome assembly JACCDW01 (sample SAMN15323449, study PRJNA562643) | freshwater metagenome | isolation source: river surface water | place: USA:Blue River Watershed | collected 2017-08-18
CGAATAAGAACGGCTATATTTGGCACACAACAGGCTCAGGCAAAACCCTAACATCGTTTAAGGCAAGCCAAGTGCTGATGAATCAGCCAGGTGTTCACAAAGTTGTTTTTGTGGTTGATAGAAAAGATTTAGATTATCAGACCACCAAAGAGTTTAATAGTTTTTCAGACGGCAGCGTTGACGGCACCGACAACACAAACAAGCTCGTACAGCAGTTTACCGATGATACAAAACTAATCGTTACCACCATTCAGAAGCTACATAATGCTATTTCAAAAAAGCAATATTTGGCTCGAATGGAAAAGCAGAAAGACAAGCGTATTATTTTTATTTTTGATGAATGCCACCGAACCCAATTTGGTAAAACCCACGCAGCTATCAAAAGTTTCTTTACAAATATTCAGATGTTTGGCTTTACAGGCACACCGATTTTTAAAGACAATGCAGCTTCGTATGATGGTTTAAAGCGTACTACCAAAGATTTGTTTGAGCAATGTTTGCATAAATACGTCATTACCGATGCCATCAAAGACAACAACGTTTTAAAGTTTTCAGTCGAATACGTAGGCAAATACAAGCAAAAAGACAGCAAAAACGAAATTGATATAAACGTTGAAGCCATTGACACAAAAGAGTTATTGGAGTCGGATATTAGAATTGATAAAATTTCAAATTATATCATAGAAAACCACGACCGCAAAACCCATTCAAAGGCGTTTACCGCCATGTTTTGCGTGAGTAGTATTGATATGCTCACAAAGTATTATGAAAACTTTGCCAAGAAAAAAGCTGAAGGTAAGCATAATTTGAAGATTGCAACGATATTTAGTTTTACAGCAAACGAAGACGATAAAGATGCCAACGGTTTATTAGATGCAGATATTTTAGACGATACAGCACCAGTAAATTTGCACAGCCGTGATAAGCTGGATAACTACATTGCTGATTATAACAAGATGTTTGGTACAAAGCACTCGACCAAAGACAGTCAAGCGTTTTATACGTATTACAATGAAATTTCTATGCGAGTGCGAAAACGTGAGGTAGATGTTTTGATAGTTGTAAATATGTTTTTGACAGGTTTTGATAGTCCAACACTCAGTACACTTTACGTTGATAAAAATTTAAAACATCATGGTTTAATTCAGGCATTTTCACGGACAAACAGAATTTTGGACGAGAAAAAATCACACGGTAATATTGTTTGTTTCCGAAATTTAAAGGCTGCCACCGATGATGCAATTACGCTTTTTTCAAATAAAAATGCCATTGAAGAAATCATATTGAAGCCTTACAAAGATTATGTAGCACGTTTCAATCAAGTTTATAAAGATTTGTTAGCAGTCGTTCCGACCATTGGCAGCGTTGACGATTTACCGAGTGAGATTGAGCAATTGGAGTTTATCAAGCATTTCAGGGAGTTAATCAAAATAAAAAATGTTTTGGGTACGTTTGCCGATTTCAAAGAAGAAGATTTGCAGATACCAGCCCAAGACTATGAAGATTATAAAAGTAAGTATCTTGATTTGCACGATAAAGTAAAGACCAGTACCCAAAAAGAAAAGGTTTCGATATTAGAAGATGTTGATTTTGAATTAGAATTAATTCACCGAGACGAAATAAACGTAGCCTATATTTTAGCTTTATTGGTCAAACTTAAAACCGCCACCCAAGCAGAGCAAGACAAGAAACATCGAGAAATTACGGAATTATTGGAAGGTCAAGTGCAGCTCCGTAGTAAACGTAAGCTAATTGAGAAATTTATCAATGAGAATATTCCAAACATCACAGACACTGACCAAGTAGAAAATGAGTTTGAAGAGTTCTGGAACATTGAAAGAGAAAAAGCCCTAAGCGAACTTTGCGAAACTGAGAAGATTGATAACGAAAAATTAAGAAATGTAGTAAGTGAATATTTGTTCGCTCAACGCCTACCACTCACCGCCGACATTGATAATATGCTGGAAGTGAAACCCAAATTATTAGAACGTAAGGCAGTTTTTGCCCGAATTAAGGATAAGATTAATGAATACATAAATACTTTTATTGAGGGGGTGTAAGACGAAAAGGAACTAACAAATATCATATAGGAAGATACAAAAGGTAGGGTACTTAAAAAAAGTAGGATAAGTAGATTTATGTTGAATAGACGGCTCAAATGTAGCAAATAATAAAAAATATTTTTGGAATAATCGGACTATTATATGAGAATGAGATTATATCTCAATGTATTATTTTATCCTCTCTTATCACATTTATGGCATACTTTAAAATTCAAAATTTATCAAATCATAGACGGTCGTTTATGATTTTGAAACATATATTGTTTAAATTTATTTCGATAGGTAAGGGTTACTGCTATCAATGTAATAGTTGTAAAAAACAAACAAGATAACTGATATTTCGCTATCGGTAATAGAAATTTTGCAATCAATTTAATTAAATATTGTGCTTTTAAACAAAAGTGGCTAATAAAAACCTTAGATTTGCAATCAAATGGCAAAGGCAGACTACATAGTATCGTTAATAAAAACTCATTATAACAATGAGCCTGAACGGTTCACGACTATAGCTTTGCAAATTGCCGCACATGAGGCAAGATTAGGTCATACGCTGGTAGCTAATGAAATTAAATCAATTGTAGACAAGGCTAATGAAGTAAGAAACAAAACAAAAATATTTACTCCTGATTTTAATGGTTTGATTTTAGAACAAAATATGGCTGTTAATCTTGCTGATATTATTGTTTCAGAGGACATCAAATCCAAAATTACCAGAATAATAACTGAATTTGTACAACGTGATAAACTAAGGAAGTACGATTTAGATAATAGAAGAAAAATTTTGCTTTCAGGCCCCCCGGGAACGGGAAAAACACTTACGGCTTCAATTATTGCTAATGAGTTAAAATTGCCACTTTACACCATATTAATGGATAAAATGGTAACAAAATTCATGGGTGAAACAAGTGCTAAATTACGCCAAGTATTTGATTTAATTGAACAACGACAAGGTGTTTATCTTTTTGATGAATTTGATGCAATTGGTGGCGAACGAAGTAGAGACAATGATGTTGGAGAAATGCGAAGAATATTAAATTCATTTCTACAATTTATTGAACGGGACAATTCTGAAAGTCTTATTGTTGCTATTACTAATAATAAAGCTCTTTTAGACCAAGCACTCTTCCGTAGGTTTGATGACGTAATTTTGTATAACCTACCAAGTATAGAAGAAAAACGGGCTCTACTGAAAAACAGACTTGCTCAATTCAGTAAAAAGATTGTTTTTGATGAACTCTTGCCAAATATAAATGGGTTGAGCCATGCCGAAATATCTCTTGCCTGTATAGATGCCATAAAAGAAACAGTCTTGAATGAAAAGCAACAAATGAACAATCAATTGATTCTAAAAGCAATTAAAGACCGTAATGCAGCATATCACCAATAACTTTGAGGAGAAGAATGGCATCATATAAACATATCTTTATTACAGGAAATGCAAATAGTGAAAAATATAGAGCACCATCAAGAAAAGGAGGAACTCTGCTTATCCCTTCTCGTAATAGGGCAGCTCACAGTCAAAAACTTTTAAGTCAATTTGATGCCATTTGGCAAGCAAAAGGAAGGTTATTACAACAACGTAGTGCTGAACAAATTTCCACAAGAGAGGGTACCTATATTTCTTTTATTAGTGCTATTGACCATGATTTGGTTACCAAAAGTTTAGAAGACCTTAGAAAAGGTATTCGCTTACTAAATATTAAAGATATACCTATTGATAATGAACAATTTCAAATTCGAGCTACCGTCTATGTTCCCAATGGTCAAGAAGGACACTTTATCTCAAAAATAAAAAAATATCAGCAAGAAGAAACGGAAAAAGGAGAGCCTAAAAATGCTGGTTTAGTCAATAGTATTGAAGATGTAAGCATAGCCTTGTTGGAAGGATTATGGACTGATAGTCCTACACTTATTCCAATAGATACCTCTAAATGGTGCGAAGTGTGGTTGAGTATCAACCCGAACGAGGATATTGGGAGAAATCAAATAATACAATTTCAAACAATACTTGAAGGCATTGGAATTGAATTTAAACAAAACAATATTATATTTCCTGAAAGAGCGGTTTTACTTATAAATGCTAATCGTAAGCAATTAATTGAACTTATGTTGCAAAGCGACTTGTTAGCAGAGTTTCGTACAGGTCAAGAACTTGCTGGATTTTGGGTGAATGAGAGTAGTTTTGAACAACAAACTTGGGTTGACGATTTATTAAGCCGAGTTAAGTTAATAAAAAGTAATGTAAAAGTATGCCTTTTAGATTCTGGCGTGAATAGTGGGCATCAGTTACTACAACCAATTATTGATGATAATAACACGTTAACTGTTAATGTTCCTTGGGGAACAGATGACCATCATCCAAGTACAGGTCACGGAACACTAATGGCAGGTATCGCCGGATATGGCTTATTTGAGGATATTCTTGTTTCCACAAATACTATTTCTCTGACACATAAACTTTGTTCTGTAAAAATTCTTCCACGACCTAGTCAAGTTCAAACTCCAAAAGAATTATGGGGTGACATAACTGCACAAGGAATTGCAAGAGCAGAAATTCAAAACCCTAATATAGTTATGGTTTATTGTTTATCTGTAACATCACAAAAAGATACAGATAAAGGTAGGCCATCATCATGGTCAGGTGCAATTGACAATTTAGCATATGGAGAAGGAAACAGTCAGAGATTGATAATCGTATCCGCAGGTAACATTAAAGAAATAGAATCTTGGCAAAATTATCCATATTCTAATTTTACTTCATCAATTCAAAACCCTGCTCAGTCTTGGAATGCATTAGTAGTAGGAGCATACACTAAAAAAACACAAGTAAATGATAGCCGATTTCAAAATTATATACCCATTGCAAAAGAAGGAGAACTTTCACCATTCAGTTCAACATCATTAATGTGGGAGCGAAAATGGCCTATAAAGCCAGACGTAGTATTTGAAGGTGGAAATTTATTAAAAGCCCCCGACAAAAGTATTATATCTCACGAGGATTTGGATTTATTATCTACCTCAAAATCATTCCAGAAAAAACCATTTGACACTATCAATGCTACAAGTAGTGCTGCTGCACAGGCATCTTGGTTCGCTGCAAAGATTACCCATGAGTACCCAAATGCCTGGCCAGAAACAATAAGAGGTTTAATAGTTCATTCCGCTTATTGGAATCAAGCGATGCTTACACAAATGAAAGTTCAAACAGGTAATAGAACCAGTTTCAAAAACTTATTAAGAGTCTTTGGCTTCGGTATTCCTGATTTGAATCGTGCTTTGTATAGTAAAGAAAGTGCATTGACCTTAGTAGTACAAGAAACTATTCAACCATTTAATTTCAAAGTAGATAGTAGTTTAACTGAAACAAACGAAATACATTTTTATAATCTTCCGTGGCCAAGTGATTTATTATTAAACATGGGAGCAATTCCTATTAGATTAAGAGTTACTCTTTCTTATTTCATTGAGCCTGGAGCTGGAGAAATTGGCTGGAAAGATAAGTATCGTTATCAATCATATGGATTACGTTTTGATGTAAATAAAGTTGGAGAAAGCGAAGACGATTTTAGAAAACGGGTAAATATTGCAGCAAGAGAAGAAAATGAAGAAGTAAGCGGAAATACAGGAAATAACCGTTGGACAATCGGAACAAGTAATCGTAGTAATGGTTCTATTCATTCTGATTTTTGGGATGGAACTGCGGCAGATTTAGCCACTTGTAATCAAATTGCTATCTATCCTATTATTGGTTGGTGGCGTGAAAGAAAACATTTAGGTAAAGTTCAAAAACAAACTCGGTATTCTCTCATAATTTCGCTTGATACACCTTCACAAGATGTTGAATTATACACAACAGTCAAAAATATGATTGAAGTACCTGTTGAAATATTTACAAATTAATTTAAGATATATAACAATCAACTTTCACATTCTCAACAAACTAAGAAGGGCTATATTTTGGGTAGGATTGAACAAATGTAAAATATTCGCTGTGGCTACGTTTTTTAGAGTGAATACATTTTGAGGTCTTAATTTTTTTGGTAAAATTTAACGAACCGAATAATAAACATTTGAATAATGTCTTTTTAATGAATTTTTTAAAATGTAATGTTACCTTTTAAATCTGTCAAGCTACTATGAAAAAAATCTACATTCTGTACTTCTTATTAATTACTACGATTTGTAATGCCCAATCTGTCAATATTTACACCGTTTGTCAATTTAATGGTGAAGGTGCCAATATTGATAAAAATATACCCAAATTAAGTGCATCTTGGAACGATAGAATAAACAGTATTTACATTCCAGATGGCATGATTGTTAAAGTATTTGAACATGATAATTATGGGGGGAAATCAAAAGTATTATCATCAAATTGGGATTCTTGTAATGATTTGAGTTGGCAGAATAAAATAAGTTCTATTCAAATTTTTGATACAAGTAAACCAAGAATAGGAATTTATACAGCTTGTGATAAAAATGGAGAAAGTGCTTCTTTAGAAAATGATATGTCTAAGTTACCATCATCTTGGAATGATAAAATAAATTCGATTAAAGTTCCTTATGGAATAATTGTGGTGATTTATGAACATTCAAACTACGGTGGAAAATATAAAGTTATTGAAAGAGATTGGAGTTCTTGCAATGATTTAACGTGGCAAAATAATATCAGTTCAATTAAATTTTATAAAAAATAAATCGCTTCAGAACTTGGAATGCAGATTTGGTTTGTGGTATTTAAGCAGAGTAGGTTCTTCGATAATCTATATTTTAATACGCTACTTTGTTGGTGGACTTCACATCGGCTCGCAAAGTTCATAAATTCGAACATGAGGCATTATTTAAATCATAGATGGTCGTAAAAGTATGACAAAATTTTAGCCTATTAGGAATTTAACACCAATTGTAATGACTCCGTAACAAATGACAGTAATTATAATCATAGCAGTAGTTGGAATACTCATTTACTTCGGGACAAGAAAAAAAAACGAAGAGACTTTTATTGATAATAATCAGAGTTCTAATGCTTCAACAACAAGCTGTCAGACAGATTCAACTCGACAAAAATTTCAATCTAAAATTTTAGACCTACCATTTCCTGACAGAATAGACGCAATCGTTTGGCACAGTAAAGCTATCGACAAAGGACTTACAAGTGGTGACCTAGAACTTGCAAATCTTTCATACGCAAAACTTATTGAAAGTATCAGACAACAAAACGTTACAGAAAACGGAAATTTTGAAGACCATTTGCAGACAATCAGAAAAGAGTATGATGAGTTTAGAGCATATTATAGGTTTGAATATCCACAACAGTTTTTACCGCCTTCTCAAAGACAAAAAACACAACCCATCTCAACAGTTTCAAATAATCCAAAGCCTACCATTACAAGTAACAACTCAAAATTAAAAACACTCTTGTCGGAATTGGGTTCAAAAGGACACGCTGAATATCCTCTTTTAAGAAAAGAATACGCAGTAACTTCTGGAATGCCTTACACGGATTTTTCAGGATGGGTTATAGACCAACTTAAAGAAAAAGACTATAACTCACTTTATGCATTTGTGAAAGAGTATTATTTAGGACGAAACAACGACACATATAGCGAGAAAGAACTCAAAAATAAATTTGAAAAATTTTTGACCAAAAATTTCAAATCATTGTTTAAAAATATTGACGAACAAGCAATTTTTGAAATCCAAGCGTTTTTTATTCTCAAACGTGGCATAGACGAATTTAACAGAGAGTTTTGGATAGCAAAAGATAAAGAAGCTGAATTGCTTTGCAAAATTTTAGGGGTTTATTCTCTTGAAATATTTCCAAACTCATTTGAACCTTTGATTAAAAAAGCAAATAAGTTTTTGCGTGAAATGCGAAAAGACAAAGACGTTGAGTTTTGGAAAGATTATAAAAACTACAGAATAGAGGAATTACAAAACGAATACAAACTCGAAACAACCAACGGTTTAGAAACGAAACTCAAACAAATTAATGTAGGTGAAAGACTTCACTTCTTCGACTTTGCTACTGTTTATTCTTATCGGAAATTTTGGAATGGGGACAGTTCTTACAAAACAAGAGGGTTCGGTATTAACGAGTTAGACAGCATAAAGAAAATTTCAGCATTAGGAATTTTTGATACCGTAAATGAAATTAACGCTATACCCGAGATAACAAGCAAAGGCGAGCTAAAGGAAACCGCAGAAAAAGCAGGATTTGAAATCAAGAAATCGTGGACAATGGACAAGATTTTTGAAAACCTTATGAAAAGTAAGCAAGGACAAGCCTTCCTTCAAGAGTTTGTGAAGGGCAAAAGTATTTTAGCATTTAAAGACGAATACAGAATTGACTTGACAATTATTTTCAAGCACCAAGAAAAAATTAAACGGACAGTTGACCTAATAACAATGATGTAATGATAACTAAAAATAACAACTAATACTAACAAGGTATTGCATAAAACGGGGATTAAGTATCTCTATTGAACTTTTCTGCTTATAATCCCCACCTTCACCTTCGGCAATACTCCACTCGTTAGACGATATTTTAAAACAAACGTCATTAAAAGTATTAAACTAAAAACAGGAAATTAATTTGTAAATTTGTACTAATACAAGGGATTGGCAAAAGGCTGGTTATAGAGCAAAATTCAACATTTGTTCTTTTAAAAAACTTTTGTATTTTTATTAAAAGAGAGTGCGTTTTAACACCTTCTTTCGACGATACTCAACCCTTTAGAAAAAATAAGAAAATATGATACACTTATATAACAGCGAAGGCTACCACATTGCAACTGAGTTTCAAGGTCATCTTTATTCTGTCGATGGAGAAAATATTGGACATTTTGCTTCTGACCAAAATTTATTTATTGACTTAAAAGGCTTTTATCTTGGGGAAATAATAAGTACAAACCGCCTCGTTTACAACACAAAAAATAAATATATAGGCTTAGATTTTGGCGAAATTGGCGAACAATGGGGTATAAATAATGATGAACAAGATGAAATTGATGAAATTAGACTTCCATCAAATTACAGAGATATTTAAGTGATTTGATGCTTGTTGCACTTTCCAATACGGATGCAGAAAATAGACTAAATGATTATTTTTCGATTATTATTATAGTAGCATTAGTTTTAAACAATTACTTTTTTTAGCTACCATGACTGAAAAATTATTAAATAGTTTTCAAATATAAAAATTAAAATAAGGAGACCAATACAAGTCCCCCCCCTTTAAGATTCATTCATTTATTTTTTAACAAATATTAAAACTATGTTCGGACTTGGAAGTACAGAAGTGATTATTGTGTTTTTAATTGTTATAACAATATTTGTAGCACGAAAAATAAGCATCAAAAAAGGCCTTTATTCAATTCTATTTATTTTGGGAATATTAGCAGTTGTTGGAGGTTTTATTCTTAATTCTGAAGCAGAAAGAAGACGTAATAACTATTATGATAGAGCAAGTGAATTTATAAATGGAAACTCTAATTATGGTCAAGAACTTTCTCAGATGAGTACATTTGCGGGTGTACTTATAATCATTGGTGGTGGTATTGCTTTACTTGGATTATTCAAATTAGTTTTTAGCAAGAGCAGTACTCAAACTTTAAAAATTGAAACCTCTGTAAAACAAAATCAACCAAGTAACCCAAAACAAAATCTTTACCCTGAAAATGATAGATTATACTTTTACAACGATGGTTCAAATCAATTTGGACCATTCAAATTAGAGGAAATACGTAATAAAACCCTATCTTCTGAAAACCACATATGGTACGAAGGTTTGAGTGGTTGGAAGAAAGCAACAGAAATCTGGGAGTTAGAAGGTTTTTTGAAAATTACGCCACCACCATTCAACAAAAACGTTTAGATGGCCAATAAGCCATTTTGATAGAACGTTTTTTTATACTGCAATTTTGAAGTACCTTAGAATTGAGGTCCTAATAGTAATTGGGAGCATATTTCTGCTTGTTTTGTCATTCCCATCACTCTTATAGTTGTTTGTTTCGCTTAAACTTTAGATATTTCTTGAGATTGTATGTTAAATTTGCCATCAATAAGTGTTTATTACCATGTGGTATTCCACGATTGTTTGGATTCGTTACACATTTCGAGAGTTTGAACATACGAAAGTATATTTATTATAAGTTACATTAAATGGCGGCAAGGCCTGATGACTTCGTAATCAAAATCTAAAACAGACAAGACAGCTAAAAGAAACTTATGGCAGACTTTACATACAATATTCCAGACGAAAGGAAATTTTTTGCAGCAGTTCAACAGATACTCTTAAAAAGCAGTAATTCAAAAGAAAATATACTTGCTGACAAACTGAAAGGTGGCAAGTGTTCTATTGTTTCCACAAGTCAGTTTTCAAGAGAACGGTGGGACGCATATTCAACAGGAGTTCATTTTTATGTTTCGGTTGACAACATGGATTTCTTTGATAAAGACGCAAATAAAATCTTACTAACCATTTGCGGACGAGTAATGCCTAAAGAAGCAGGCTATGACATTCAGAATATAGAGATTGCTCCAATTCTTGACGATATTTCAATTGATACAACTTTGACAAGCGACCTTGACTATATTCAAAGTAGTGTTTCAAACAAGTCATTTCAACTTTTACCAGACGACATAAAAGACAAAGGTAAAGAAATGTCAGAGGTTTACATTTACCTCTATTGTGTTGAAAATTCACTTCGCCTTTTCATTGACAAAGTTTTCATTTGTAAAGTAGGCAATAACTACTTTACAAAAATTGCTATTCCAACCGCAGTTAAAAAGTCAATTCAAGTGAGAAAGGAGCTTGAACAGAAAAATCAATGGATAGGTATCAGAGGTGACGTAGATTTATTCTATCTTGACTTTAAAGAGTTATCAAATATAATTATTACAAATTGGGACTTATTCAAAGAGTATTTTCCTGACCAACATTGGCTTAACGTAAAAATTGATGAGTTAGGAAATTGTAGAAACCTCATTGCTCATAACAGTTATGTTGGTTTGTTAGAGAGAGAGGTAATTAGACTTAATTACAATCAAATTCTAAAACAGATTACTTTGGTGGAGACAAAAAAGGAAACAGCGACTGCTAAATCAAAAGAAGTTGACGACTTCCCATTTTGATAATGACAATGCAAGTACAAATTATACAACTTTGGAGGAATAGAGCCACTACACAGGTTTTGCGTTAGGTGGGGTGAGGTGCAAGCTTGGAGCTTCTATTCAAGTTTATGCTGGTTGACAGTTTTGTACTCTGAAACCAGCCCGACCGCAATGCCCGAAAACGTTAGTGGTAATTAATAAAGAAGACACGCACAATGACAAAAGACAATTTGAAAACAGTTAGACAACTTTTCTTCGGAATTACTTCAACGTTTTTAATCAGTTGTGGTAGTGGAAATAGCACTAATAGCAACGCAGCAAAGGACACAACATTAGAAAATAGCAAGACAGTAGAAACGATACCAAGTGTGCCAGTTGATTATAGTGACTTTGACTATACCCTACCACAAAGTAATTATAGCTACAAAATCAAAATAACGGACATTGAAACTAAAATCACAAAGGAGGCATTTACAACAAAAACAGACGAATATTCTGTTCCTAAAAAAGTGGATGGTTATTTTCTGACAATAAAATTTGCAATAACAAATCCTTACGATAAAGAAATGATGGTACCTGTTCCAGACTATTACTACATAACTTCTGCAAATGGAGAGTGGTTTTCTTCTTCCACTACGAATCATAGAGAGTGCCATTGCCAAATAGACAATTCAACAAAAGTTACGAATTTTAAAGGGAAAGAATTGTGGCAAATATCAGAAGAACGTTGCGGTTATGACGACTATTGTTTTAAATTTTTGCCAAATGAAACCAAAGAATTTAAAATTAACTTTACAGACCCAATATTTGGAGAAGTAAAAAAAATTGCATTTAACGGATTTGGACTTAAATGGAGTAATCCAAGCTATACAAAGGAACAGGACAAAGGTCTAATTATTGACATTGACAACAAAAAGATAATCGGAGAAAAAAAATTTAACTGCTACTAAATCGGTTTGGAAACATGGCAGGAGAAGAGTTTCTATGAGACATTTGTGTTAGGTTCAACATTAGTAAGTAGCTCTATTGAACGTTTATACTAAAAAATCGCCACATCACCAAGTCGTAAACTGTTAAACTTCAGTATCAAAAAGTGACCGCATATATGGAAGAATTAGAACAAAAAAACAACTACACAAGAAATACAGACTTAGAACAATTGTTTCAACCATTATTAAAAAATGATATTCTATTAGAATTTATTGTATCTGAAATAAATTACCGTAAGAAAAAGGAGTTAGGGAAAGGTTTATTTTAATACCACAAATGGAAACCCCAGAAGAAGAAAAAAAGCTATTTTAAGATATAGAAATTTATATGCAGGAAAAGTAAAAATTAAATAGACTTAAAACTTCTATCTATGATAAAATCGAAACTATTTACTCTACTAACCCATTAAAATGGAGTGTTCCAAATGAAAAAGAATATGGGGTTTGGAATCATATCGAAATATCCTTACATGATAAGGGAATTTAATGCAGTAGAATTTAAAGCAGATATTCAAAACTAATACCATAAAATGACCGATGGAAAACACAGAAAATGACCTTAATGAGCAACAAAGACGACAATTAGAAATAAATTCTAATCGAGAGATAATTGAAAAATTGCAAAAAGAAATTGCCGAAAAACAAAAAGAACGTACTGATAATGAAGCCTATCTTAATTCTGATGAATACGTTCAAGAGTATTTTAATAAAAATAGTATTACAAATACTATTGCTTCTAAAGTTTATAAAGGGAGAAGAGTCAACATACTTCAGACTAATGCTAATAATATAATAATTAATCAATATAATAGAGAAATTCATTTAGAGCAAGGTGATAATTATAATCCTTTAACTATTAATTTATCAACAGAATCTTTTATTTTACTTTTGGAAACTATGTTATTTTCAGTTAAAAAATTTAATATAGATAAAGAAATAGTTATTGCAGATTTAACCTCAGGTAAAGAAAGTAAAGACATTGATTTTGAAGAAACCATAACAGTTGCTAATTACTTCATTTAATTTTATTACTATTATCAAAACGGAAATTAATACTAATCGCCTTTAAGTATATTTACTGAGAAAAGAAGCCAGCATAACCAACTCTGGATGCCCTTTTCAAAATATTTTTTTCACTAAAACAACAAAAAAACAATGGCACTTGGAGATTTTAGGGCTGTTTGCTTGCCTTATTGCTTGAAAAAGCAAGATGATGGTACTTGGTTAGTTCTCAATAGAGAATACAGTCCCTTGAGTTTTAATACACATTCTAATGATTTTTTAAAACAAGATTTGCCCATTTATCTCAAAATAAAGGATTTAACGGCTAAGAAAATTGAAAAAATATTGCAGCTTGGTGAAGGTGCAGCTTTACAAAATGATGGTAGAGATTTGTTTCTTTATAGTGATGGAACAAATCCATTTAGAAAGGAGCATAGAAAGGTTTATTTCAAAAGGCTTGAAATTCTTATGGAACTATCTATCGAATAAGCAATATACTGTAATATTAGACCAAATATTGTTTTGAATTAAGATTGTACTATTTTCTAATTCTCAGAATAATGTTTGGATGAAAAGCCCCCCGTAACGCTAATAAGTAAACACTTTAATAACTAAGATATGAAAGTTAATAAAATAGTAATTCTAACTCAGCATGGAGATATTAAGGAAATTGGCACTATTACTAATCCAAGTGATATAGAAAAAATTTTTACTAATGATATGATTTGTGCAGATACTGATTTTGAGTTTAATAATTTGCAGTTCCATATAGATGAAGTTTTCTTGATGAAAAATGGCAAAGAGGTTGATATTAATTTATATGTTTCATATCTATAACCTTATAGAACTCGGTTTTAGGTCAAAACTGCCAAACTGCTTTTTAGCCTGATTCCAAAACAACCTTTAATACCATTCACGAAAGATAAAGCGGAGTGCCGCCCAGTTGTGAAAAAAGTACAACTTTCTATAGAGGGATAAAGTAGGATAATTTTTAGAATGGTGTTATAACTACTTTTATGTTAATGACCTTTTCTAAGATTTATGTCATTATGGCAGTAAGATAATTTCTTAATTTTTTACCAAGTTTTGTTATGATTGTTAAATTGAATTTATTCTTTATAAAGTTACTTCGTAGGTGTAAACATCAGAGAGAAATGATGAAACGAACGAAAGATTGGAAGCAATAGTGACAATTTATAGAAGTTGTTTTATATTGTGTCTTTAATCTATTCACAACAAAAATGAGCGAGAATAACTTTAAATTGTTATTTCAAATAAGCCAAAAAGTTAAGTTTGCTAAATATTTTTTGGTCTTCGTATCTATTGCAATAGTTTATGAACTATATGTAAAACTTGGATTGAATTCTACTTTTGGGATAATTGTAACATTAGTTTTTTTTCTCTTTGCTTTTTGTTTTATGATGGTGGAAGCTTTCATAAACTTTGATAAGCATAAATCTACCGCCAAAAAAAACATAATTCTCGTTGGTATATCTATTTTTCTTCTAATAATATGTTTTATAGCCTCGTGTATTTTCTTTGATTATCCACAAAGCTTAGACCAAATATTGAATAAGCAGCAAAAGCAAACTGGAGTAGAACCAATTGGAGAGCCGACAAAAAACATTATTAGTTTTCAGATTGGAGGAGAATTTTATGATGATTGTAAATATCCATTTGTTTACCCTGATTCTATATGTAGAGCGATAAGTGTAGATAGTATTACTAAATACAAGCCTTACTCAGACTCTTTGTACGAGGAGTTTTCTAAAGCACCAACATGGATTTTAAGCGGAGATGGTTACTATGGTTTTTACTTGCCATTTCATGTTATTTCAAATAATTCAAAGAAATTATTAATACTTGATAATAAATTTAGAGTAAAAGTTAAAGTAGATAGCATAGCTCCAAGTTATGTTAATGTAGGTTCAACTTGTGCAGGAGATATGGATTATCATCAATCTAAAGACATTGTAATTCTTTCAAGTGAAAAGTCTGAATATTGGAAAGATATTCATTTTAATAAAGCTGATTTTTATACTTCAGAACCCAATGAACAAAACTCGTTTGAAATATATTTTAAAATAAAAAATCCAGCTATATACAGTATAGTGATTGAAATTCCTTACTTTTTTAATCAAAAGAGATATTATGAAAGCTTTAAAATTCCAAACTTGGTAGTCCCTAAAAGTTATACCACATGGGAAGGATTAATGCCTGATAATCAATTATCTAATAATGGTTTTTTTGTATGGAATGGGAAAGGGTATGAGCCTAAAGAGAAAAAGATTTAATAAATAAGAATATTTTTGTTCAAACACAAACAAAGCCTATAAGAGAAAAGACATTTTAACATATTGATGCGATTAGTCGAACCTTTCTGCTTCTAAAATCTGGTAAATTTTTGCTCATGGAAAGTTCAAGCTAAACGCCCGCTTATGCGTGGGCGTTGCTTGACTTTGTGAGCAGGCTTACCAGAGCCTTAGAAGCGGAGTCAGTGACGATTCACGCTTTTTTTATGTCCAAACCGTACTGCTTATACCGAAAAATAAATAAAAATGACTTGGTTTGGTGTATTACTAAATAAATCCGTGCTTTGCATCTAACCCAACATCAGAGTACCGACTACAGAATCTTTACATTTTTTAACTTTAACCCCTCTTTCTATGAGAAAGATATTTATTATCTTGGGTTTTACTTTTGGCTGCTTTAAAATTACCGCACAAGTAAACAAACCTAAATCCGATTCACTCAAAACCCCTTTAGCCGTTCTTTCAGAAGCAGACGAGCGAGCCAAGAAGTTCTTGCCACAGTACGCCCCACTTTCACCTAACGCATGGAGTTTTCAAAAATTTGGAGATTATCAAGTAAATCGTGCGACAGGTGTTCCGAGTATTTCGATTCCATTATTTACGGTTCAGAATGGTAGCTTGTCGATGCCTATTACTTTGAGTTGTCATACAAGCGGTTTTAAACTTGGCGAGCAGGCATCATGGGTAGGCTTAGGTTGGGCTTTAGATATTGGAGCATCACTTAATAGGGTTGTTCAATCCGAAAAAGATGACCGTGATGGTGGTAGTTATTTGACTAATCCAATAACCACAACAAAAGATTTCTGTAATTCAACTACTGATTATTTTTATGGCACAGAGGCATCTAAAAATAAGATTGATACCCAGCCCGATATTTTTTCATATAATCTGCCGACCAAAAATGGGAAGTTTCTTTTAGGACAAAATGGTGCTTCACCGTTTAAAATTCCAGATTACCCTGTGCAAATAGCTTATTCGGGAAGTCCTACGATAAACACCTTTTATTTGATAGGTGATGATGGTGTTGCCTATACTTTTGGCGAAGGCGAAAGTCAAACGGTTACCAGTGGAGCAAGTACACAAAATTATGTGAGTAGTTGGCTTGTTTCCCAAGTCCGTTCCGCTAATACAGATGATGTGATTAACTATTCTTATCAGAGTGGTGGTAGCCAACTGTTATCCGAACAACAATGGGTAGCATCTGTGATTTTTGGTGTTACAGGTGGACATTATCAAAATAGTAATTCTTTTAAAGCCACTGCAACCAATGTGAGTACCAGTATTGTTCAAAAAAATCCTTATAAAATCACCTATACTAACGGAGAAGTAGAGTTTATACAATCAGATGAAGGTGAAAGACAAGATTTGACCAATAGCCGATATTTGAAGCAAATCAATATTTATACTTATGAAAATGGAGATAAAGTCTTGTTTAAGGTTATTAAATTTTCATACACTTATTTTTCGGGTATTCGATTGAAATTGGATAAAGTAACCATTACAGACCAATTGAGCAGTAAATCAGAAGAATATAATTTTGATTACTGGAGTAATACGCTTTCATGGAATGAAGCGAATGACAATGAGAAAAAAGATTATTTTGGATATTATAATGGTAAACCAAACACGCACCTGATAAGTGTAGGTAGCTATAATGGTTTAACTATTGAAGGAGGTGCAGCAGACCGTACCACAGTAAGTACGTATATGAAAGAGGGTGTTTTGAAACGAATCACCTTTCCGACCAAAGGCTATACAGAGTTCGATTTTGAAACCAATAAATACCATGATGGTAGTAATGAATTATTTGCAGGAGGATTGCGAGTAAGTAGTATCAAAAGTGTAAGTGGTGGTAATAGTGTAATGAAACGTTACGAGTACAGTAGTGCAGCGGGTAATGGTGTTGGACAATTAACAACTAATTGGACACCCACGAGTGCAAAAGTACCAGTCTTACAAGGCTTGCATTATTCGGATAATAATGGAACACCCGACTCTAATGGGGATGCAATCCAAGCATCCTTTACCCAAGATGGTGGACCCGTAGGATTACATACGATGGATTCAGCACCTGTTTATTATAGTAATGTTACAGAATATTTTGAAGATTCAAGCGACCCGAACAAAAATGGGAAAAATGTATATACCTATGATTATCGTTTTGATTTAATAGCAACACCTTCTAATTACACTTCGAGAGATGTTCAGCCTTGGAAGCGAGGTAATTTATTAACAAAAGTCACCTATGATAAAAATAATAATATTGTATCAACATTAATCAACAATTATCAAGAGTACCAAAATAATAGTAAGTATGGTGGTGCTATCATTAGAATACCTCATGTTTTTGAGGGTAGTCCATCGGGTAGTACTTCTTGTATTACTGGTTTTGATAACGATAAACCACAATTAAGTTATGGAACAATGACTTATCATACAGGTATCAAGTTAGTTAATAGTAGTACGAATGAAGTAGATAATGTTTCGACTACTCAAACAAATGCCTACACCAATGAATTGTATTTGGCACAAACGCAAACGAGCGATAGCCAAAGCGGAAACAGTCGAGCAGAATCATTTATTTATCCGTCCGATGCTTCATATACTTCTAATGCGGTTGTACAAGAAATGCTTACAAGAAATCAGCGAAGTCAAGCCTTAGAAACCGAGATAAAAGAAACGATTTCGGGTATTACAAGCACTGTTTACAAAGAAAAAAAAGTATTTGATTTCTTTTCAGGAAGTAATCCAAGGGGATTTAGTAACAATATTTTAGTAAAAGAATTATGGTCAGCCCCCAAAGGAGGAACACTTGAAAAACGAGTAAGTTTTACGGATTATGCTAATAATGGCAACCCTTTGGGTTATGTGGTAGATGATATGCCCATTTCATTAGTTTGGGGTTATAATGATGCTTTGTTATTGGCAGAAATCAAAAACGCCACCAAGAGCCAAACGGATGATGAATTAAGTGCCGCAGGGATTACGGCAACGGGTATGAGTTCAACGGAACTTTCATCGGGACAGTTGAGCCAGTTGCAGAGTTTACGCAATGCCTTACCAAATAGTTTTGTTTCATGGTATAGTTACCGTCCACAGGTTGGACTAAGTGGCATTGTGTCGCCTAATGGGCTTGTGAGTCGTTTTACTTATGACAAATTGAATCGTTTACAAAGTATCAAAGACCACAGTAATTATTTAACTGATTTATACAATTACGTGTATGCTACGACTGCCCCAATAGGTTGTACGAATCCCGATGCTCCAACCATTATTATTAGTTCATCTACTTTGTGTGATGCAACTTTGAGTGCTTCGGGTTGTAGTGGAACTATTAATTGGAGCAATGGCGGAGCAGGTGGGAGCATTACTGTTTCCACTAAAACAACGACCACTTACACCGCCACTTGTACTGTATCGGGTTGCACCAGTTTGGCATCCAATATGTTAAGTGTTCCAGTTTTGCCGAGTGGTTGGATAGCTTCGGAAATAGGCAGCCCACCAGTTGTAGGATGTGTGAGAGAAAATAGCGGAATATGGACAATTAAAAGTAGTGGCAATACTTATGATGCCAGTGACAATTTTAATTATGTCTATAAAAGTGTTACTGGAAATGCGGTTATTGTAGCCAAAATCAATAGTATTTCGGCTAATTCAGAGGGTATGCGGTCGGGCATTATGTTACGTGCCAATAGTAGCCCAACGGCTGACTATTACCAGTTTTTCTTTGATAGTGGCTATCAAGTGTTAAGTTTATATGAGCAAAATATCAATACAGGTGATGGTCCATTAGGCTTTCAAGCAACAACTATTCCCTCTTGGATAAGGCTAAAAAAAGATGGTACTACTATTTCAGTATGGTACACTCAAAATTCTACTCCTGCATGGAATAATGACAGCGATTGGACATTATATACAACCGTTAGTTCGAGTGCATTTAACGGTGTTTTTTTGATGGGTATTCATGCCTATAATAATGCGTATAATAGTAATAGTTTGATAAATCAAACGGAATTTAGCAACGTTTCTATCAACAACTTTTAAGGAAATGAAGAAATATATAAATATATTGGTCACAATAGTAGCGTTTTTTTGTACCCTCTCAAAAGTGTTAGGGCAAACAATACCACCAACAGTACCGAGCGATAAAAACGCTATTATTCACAGCAAATTTAGGGTAGCTACGACCAACGAAGCTGATGCCAACGACCCCAATAAAGCCGTGATTACGGTTTCTTATAGTGATGGTTTGGGGCGTGGCTTGCAAACAGTTGGCTATCAGCAATCGCCGACCAATAAAGACATCGTGAGTGGAGCGGTGGAGTTCGATAAATTCGGGCGAGTGATTCGCACAGCTTTGCCAGCCCCAACTACCGACAACACAGGCACGTACCAAGCCAATGCGTTTAGTTTAGCTAATGGTTTTTATGGCGACTCTTATGCTTATTCGGCTACGACAAGTTTTGATAATTCACCCTTAAATCGTGAGAGGGAGCAGTACGGAGCAGGTAAAAAATGGAGAGATGATATAAAACCAATTCAAATTTTTGATGAATCGGCAGGAAGCGATGTAAGGTATTATTATTTGAATAGCAACGGAGATATTGTCTTATCAGGGACATATCCAAACAATAGTTTGTATAAAAAACGCACCATTGACGAGCAGGGACATACCAGTATTTCGATAACTGACAAACGAGGAAGATTGATACAGAAGCAATTACAGGATAATAACGGCTATGCCACCACTTACTACTTATACGATGGTATGGGGCGTATTTTAGCTGTCATACAGCCCGAAGGCTATATCCTCAATAATGGAGGTGGTCAGAGTATTATAAAAAATTCTACTGAGTGGCAAAGATGGGTGTTTTCGTATGAATATGACTATCGAGGACGGGTACGTTTAAAGCATGTGCCAGCGAGTGGCGATGAATATTTTGTATATGACAAATGGGATAGATTGGTATGGTCGCAAAATTCTATACAAAGGGAAGTGAAAAAATGGACATTCTATAAATACGATGCTTTCAATCGAGAAATTATGCGAGGGGAAACAACTTTCAGTGAAACCGTCGAATTAAACACCTTAGAAGCAGAAGCGTGGTCATGGAGTGGCGACCGTTACGAGAGCCGAGTGAGTGGAGGTTTGTTTTATTCGTACTCAAATAGTTATCCGCAGTTGTTTTCAGATACTGATATACGTCATATTAATTACTACGATAACTATAATAATTGGTTGCCATCGGGCATGGCTTTTGCCGATGGTGGCACGGCCTTTCATGCTCAACACCCCGAAGCACAAGGACTAATGGTGGGGTCTCGTAGCCGTAGTGATATAAGCGGTAATTGGTTGGTTTCAGTGTCATATTATGACAATAAAATGCGGGTAATTCGCACGTTTTCGCATAACACACATGAACAAATTGAAATGTTAGACACGGAGTATAACCACGCAGGAGAAATACTTCAGACAAGGAAAATACATAAAAACCAAGCAGGAATAGCGACCACCCAACAGAGCCAAAACGAACTTGACCACGTAGGACGAGTAAAAAAAGTTTTTGATGGTATCAATACCACACCTACCGAAATAGTCAAGAATGATTATGACGAAATAGGACGTTTGAGCCAAAAGAAAATATTTCCCAATAATACCTTTGTGGCAGGTGGCACAAAAGAATTTATCGAACGTCCCTCACAAGGCATTGTTACACAACCTAATAGCGTAGATTTGGCAAAACGTTATGTACTATTGTTGCCTAATACAGATATAAACGCAATCAACTTAACGAGTTATAAGGCAGAAATTAATCCCGATGCACCGCAGGGAATAAATATAAATGGTTTGCAAACGATGAATTATTCCTGGCATTTGCGAGGTGCTTTGTTGGGTATTAACTTAGATAATAGTGGTAACGCTATACCCAAAGCCAGCGAGGGTGATTTGTTCAGTTATAAGTTGGATTTTGAAACCGCAGGTTTTTACGATGGGAACATTGGGAAACAATACTGGCAGGGAGTAAATGACCAAAATCAAGCCATTGGTTTACGGTCTTATACCATGACTTATGACCCTTTGAAACGCATGACAGGGGCGAATTTTGCTGGGATTAATGGCGAAAACTATACTTTGTCGGGGCTAAGTTATGATAAGAATGGCAACATCAAAACCATGCAACGCAATGGCAAAACGAGTGGCGGTTTTGGCTTGATGGATAACCTTACTTATGGCTACGATGGGAATACCCTAACTACGGTAGCAGATGGAGTTTCGGCAACCGATAACGAGGTGGATTTAATACCGAGAGGTGGCGGAAATTATACCTATTACACCGATGGAAGTGTAAAAAGTGATGCAAACGAGGGTATTTCATTGATTATTTATGATACTTTTCTCAGACAACCCAAAGAGGTACAGCTCACCGATGGAAGAAAGATAAACCATTATTATGATGGAGCAGGGACATTGCTCAAAACAGTTTATTCTACTGGCGGAATGCCGCCCAGCGAGTATTGGGAGTTTGGGGGCATTACTTACAAAAATGGGCAACCTTACCAAATGGCAACACCCGAAGGCAGAGCGATTTATGTCAATGGCTCATGGCAATATGAGTTTTTCTATACTGACCATTTGGGCAATACACGAGTAGCTTTTAGGGCAAACGGCAACCAATTAGTGAAGACCTCAGAAACAGCGTTCGACCCTTGGGGGGTAGTTTTGCGTGGTGCTGGTCAAGTAAATGGTTATCCAAATCGTTTTGAGTACCAAAATAAAGAAAAAGAAAGTACATTTGGATTGAATAGAATTAACTTAGGTGCAAGAACCTACAACCCCACTACTGGACGTATGGACGGTGTAGATGCCCTTGCCGATGTAATGCGAAGACATTCACCATACCAAGCTAATTTTAATAATCCACTTCGTTTTATTGACCCCGATGGAAATGAATCACAAGACTTTACCTATACTGACGGTTATGGAACATATAGTGCAAGAAATTCAAGCGGTAGTGTTGGGTTTAGTGGGGCTTATCAAGATGCTTTTGGAGATGATAAACCTAAACTTAAGACAGCTAATAATAATCCAATTCCTACTTCTTCTAAAAATAGTGTTCAACCTAAATTCAATGGAGATAACCTTGCCAAATCTACCTTAGCATTTATTGCTATTGATGTAGCTGTTCCAGAACCTACTGACGTGGTTTTACCTAAATGGGCAGGTTACGCTTTAGCAGGGACAGCAGCAACCGCATACTTATATAGTTCAAAAATTGCTGAAAAAATGTCAAAAGAGATAGATAGAATCCTTACAAAAACCGCTGGTCCAGAGGGAGTGGTTTATGAGCTAAGAGTCAGAAAGTCAGGTACTTACGTGGATGTTAGGGGTAATAAAACGACATTAAGTGCAGGAGATATTTGGAAATATGGAGAAACAACTATTGGACAACAACGGTATTCAGATGATAAACTTGAAAGCATGGTGCCAGGTGGTGTTACTCGAACAGATATTTTTCATGGAAATCAAGTCGAAATAAAAGTAATGGAGAAATATTTAATTTACGGACATTATTTTAATCATGGTACGTTGCCCCCAGGAAATAAATATTTTAGATAAAATTAAAATGTAAGATTATATGACTTTTTTTATTACAAGTGAAACCTCTTATGAAGTCGGAACACTTAATACGATTGATTTAGAAGAAAAACTCCAAGAGTATTTTGAAAGTAAGCACTATGGTGAAGCAATAGTTAAAATTTCGACTATTGTAATATGTGTTTCTGAAAAATTTAATGCTTTACATCCTATCCGTTCGCCGAAAATTTCTAAAAATAAATTAAGTTTTGAATTTAAATTAAATTTTGAAAAATATAAAGTAATGGTAGATGAAGAACGGAAAAAGTGCATTTCTATTGAATACTTTAATAACCTTAAAGAAATACTAATTAATAAGAAAGTTAAAAATTTTGATAGTTCTACTTTTTTGAAAGATTTAGAAACTTTTTTGAAAAATGAGGAATTGTTGTGAAAATTTAAAGTTCTCGTTACAAACTGGGGGAAATCTCATACAAGCTTAAGTTATGTTTGAAAAAAATGATAAAAGACGGATTTATTGGTTGATGGATAATAAATACTGCTAATAGAGGTTCTTCCTGCAAAAATGCGGAAAACTGCGGTTTGGGGATATGTTTTTCAAACGAGCCTTTTGTAAATTTGATTGGGTAATGTGGCAAAAAATAGTTGGTGGAAATATGCGAAAAAAGTATTAATATTCATTGCCCGTTTGAAGAGGACCTTTGCTCTGGTGGAGACCAACAAATCAGCAATAAAATTGGCCAATACACGACAGAATGTAGCTCTCTTCAGGGCTACATTTTTTGTTCTGTCGGCATTGCTTATGGCTAAAAAAACTCATTTTTCGTTAGAAAAAAAGATATACCATTTAATGAAGTTTTTTCGATGCTCCATTGTCAAACCTCTATGAATATCTAGATGGTTTTTGAGGTGAGAAAAGAAACCTTCAATCCCATTAGTAGTTTTAGGAATAGCTGCATCATCCAGAAAATGGAACATGTTGGGAATAGCTGATTTGATGTAGATGAACGTTCTTCTTAACAATTTATGGGTGTACCAATATCGGCCAGTTTCTGAGTTAAAAGACTTTTGTTGATAATAGGATTTATGAGTTATCTCCCACCTCTTGAACTGACTCAACCAAGCAATTTTGTCGTTATGAGTCGATATTTTACTAATCATTAGTACGATTTTTCGAAGTTCTTTGGCTGATTCCTGTTTAGGACTATTAGTGAGCCAAATGAGGCTCTGACGCTGAATATGCACCAAACAACGTTGGATTTTGGTCTCAATCAATACTTCTCTAATAGCCCTAAGTGTCCCTTTTTGTCCATCTACTGTAATACTTTCAATCTTTAATCCTAAGCGTAATAGATTCAGCAAATCCTCTTTGATTTCTTCATATCTTTCCTCATCACTAAACCTGATAAGCTGAGTATAGTTACTGTGATGGTCTTGATAACTAATCAGACAAAACTGCTTGAAGTAAGTTCCATCCATCCGCATATGAAGCACTCGGTTGTTTTGAATTTTAAGCACAGGAGCTTGGGCTAAACATGCATAAAATAGGGTTTGAAGTGTTCGTTGGCTATAACCGCTGGCCCTACTCAAAACCTGCAATGTTTGGCGTTCTAATACCCATTTCTTGAACCAAATAAAACGATTCCTTTGACGCACATCTTTGCGTTGTTCACAATACAAAATTCCACAATTTTTACACTTGTATCGCTGTTTGCCTGACTGTTTACCCCATTTGATACTGGACTGAAATCCACAAGCCCAACATCGCTTTTTTTTCTATTTTCATGAAACAAAAAATGATTGATGAAACTAATTTCATCAATCATTCAAAAACTACAAGATAAGTAGCTGATTATTAATTTATTACATTTAATAATTATACATTTTACCAACTATTTTTTGCTAATATACCCAAGATTGAATTTTTATTTTTTGAAATGAGAAATTTTCGAGCCAATTACGCCTTTGGTTTACATTATTCCCATTTTGTGTTGACGCTCTAGCACCAGAAGTTTACGCTGCTTTCTTGTATCGTTATAGGATTATTCATACATTTAAATTTTAAAAGCTTGTGACTATGAACAGAGACATCTTCCAGCTTATTAGGATTAAACCTTTCACGCAGTTATTAGGAATTTCGCACGCACGATTCACACAGAAGCTACACCAGTACAATGTCAAAGGTCTGCCGCAGGATTTTAACGAGAGCGATAAGGAGAAATTAAAGCGAGGTTTGCTCACACTATCGGAGATGATAAAAGAGGACGCCAATAAGTTATGAGTACCCCAACCAAATATTATTAGGATTGCTTTATACAATCTTTTCGTTTGCTACAAGGTAAAAGAAAGATTGAAACCCATAGCCGGGCAAAGCGTTCCTGATGATTTGTTGGTTGAATGTTCTCGTGAAGACCGCTTAAAATATCCAGTAGGAATAATCTTTAAAGCCAATTTAACTTTGGTGCAACTACCCAATAAAAAACCGTATTTGATTACTCGGCATCGTAAGCTGGAGAGTGTCATTGAATACTTTGAACATAATAATCAACTAAAAATTAAATTAGGTTTTATATAAATATGTGTAATATTAACAGAACTCAATTAGAAGAAATATATAAATCTTATGATTTTGAAATTGATAAAACGTATGAAGATATTGCCGTATTTGTTTATAAAAAAGGCCGATATTTTGGTGCAGATATCATCCCTTTAAACAACAAGAGCGATACTCAAACTCATGCGGATGAAATTAAAAATAAATATTCAGAAGTAGGATATGCTACTACATTAAAAAAAGTTTCTTGTATTGAAGACGCTGAAATAGAACTTTTCAAAAGTTTCTTTTCGTATGAATCTTCAATAGAAAGATTGAGAAAAAAATATGCTGATTTTACTAAGAAGCAAACCCAAAATCTGTTAGGTAGTCAATATCAGTATATAACATGTCCCTTTGAAATATATGAATCGTCTAAAGAAGAGAGCCGTGATTTTGTATCCCTTGTGAAAGAAGTCATATTAAATGATAATAAACCACATCTTTTAATCATAGAAGCTGCCGCAGGTTATGGAAAAACAAGTACTGTTTTTGAACTATTAAACTCATTAGTTTCTGACACACAAATAAATAAAATTCCAATTGTTACCGAGTTAGCAAGAAATCGTGGTGCTACAAGCTTTAAGTATGTCTTACTTGATGAGATAGATACCGAATTTCAGACATTGAATTCTTCTTTAGTGATTAAAGAAATTAAAAAAGGTAGAATACCAGTAATTATAGATGGTTTTGATGAATTAATTACAAAAATTAGTTTAGAAACAGATATGTCAACTTTAGAAGAAGTTGAGCCTATGCTGAATACAATTAGTAATTTACTGGAGGAGTGTGCAAAAATAATTCTTACAACAAGGAAAACGGCAATATTTAATGGTTCTGAATTTGAAAAGTGGAAAGAACAATGTAAAAATGAGTTTTCTGTCACAAGAATATCTATTAAAGAACCAAGTATTAAAGATTGGTTAGGAAATCAAAAGTACGATATCCTTGAGAAAAATAATGTTAAAATTGATGCTATTTCAAACCCTGTTATACTATCTTATTTAAAAAGTATTACCATTGAAGAGTTTGAGTCTCAAGCAGCACAGAGTGACAATTTAGTTTTACAGTATTTCAAGCGAATGTTGGAAAGAGAGAAAGAGAGACAGAATTTATTAATGAGCTTTGAAAGTCAATTGGAAGTGTTCAGAAATGTCGTTAAACTTTTAATAGAATTAGATACTGCAACTGAAAGTAAAGAGTTTTTTAAGGAAATAATAAAAGAACAAAACTTTAAACTATTAGAGAATGTACGTACTTATTACTCAGAAAAACCAACAATTGATAACTTGGTAGATAGGCTTGCCACACATGCCTTATTAGATAGAAAAGGACGTGACGGAAATCAGATAGGATTTATTAATGACTTTGTTTTTGGAACATTCATAGGCGAAATAATAAATAGTCTCTCTGACGATGAACTCAAAAATGGATATTTAGATAATATGTCTCCATATATGATTGAATTAGCTGTCACAGCTTTTAGAGTTCAGAACAGTAAGTTTAAAAGTGATTTATGGTGCAAATTAATGATTTATGAATCCAAATTTTTGCCATATACTATATTTAATTACGACATAATTTTGAAAAATATACTTACTCGTAATTACTTAGATTTAGATATTAAGGAATGGTCTTTTTTCTACATTGAATTTGATAATTATACTATAAAAAATACCGTATTTATTAATTGTCATTTTAAACTCTGCTCATTTAATGCAGAAATTTTTGAAGGTGTTAGTTTTATAAACTGTGTTTTTGAAGACTGCAAATGTATAAATAGTAGTGGCTATTTAGATACCTATTATGAAGATGTAAATATTCTAAATTGTATTGAGAAAGGGTGTAATATTTTAATTGAAACGGAAGTTTATGATGAAGCTGAGTCTGGTATAACAGAGCTACAAGAAAATATCTTAAATTTAATGTGGTCTTTCTCTCATATAAAAAAGCATCTAATAAGTAGTGTTATTAGAAAAATTGAAGGGGTATCTCCAAGAAAAATATCAATGAGTCTTACAGATTTGGAAACGAAAAAATATATTTCCCTCAGAGGTAATAATATTGAATTTAATGTAAATAAAATGCCAGAAATAAAAAAAATATTAGGTAAGGGATGAAAAACATGAATCAAGATATGGGTTTAGCTCGCATAGCAAAAGGTATTAGTGATATCATCCAAGAAGAAATAGAGAGAGTGGGTGTTTTCTATAGAATTTTTAGTAGGGTTAAAACCACTTCTTCCATTGAGAAAAAATTGAATCTAAAAAACTATGATGGAGTAAATACTTTTTTAACAGATATTATTGGAATAAGAGTAGTTTTCTATTTTGCTGATGATTTAGAGATTATTAATAAGTTTTTGAAAGAAAAGTATAGTTATTTACAACCTGAAGAAACCAGAGATAAAAAAAAAGTAGCAGTTTTTGAACCAGAAAGAGTAAATATAGTATTTAATATCCCAAATGAGTTCAATAGTGAGTTTAGTGAAGTTGTATCTAATGTAAAAGTTAAGAATACGTTTGAACTACAATTACGAACTATTTTTTCAGAAGGTTGGCATGAAATAGAACATGATTTACGGTATAAAAATAAACAGCATTGGGATGGATATGAAGACTTATCAAGAATAATGAATGGAATACTGGCTGCATTGGAAACAAATGATTGGTCAATTATTTCACTTTTTAATCAATTGGCATATAATCATTATAAAAGCCAAAATATTGATGCAATGATTAGAACAAAGTTTCGGCTAAGGTTCAGTGGAGACAAAGCAATATCTCAAAAATTATCTGATATATTATCTGGGAATAAAGATTGTACTAAGGAATTATTCAAGTTAGATAGAGAAGTATTTTTATTTACATTAGCTTGCACGAATATTAAATTTCCATTGACTATTGATAATTTTATTTTTTATTTGAACTATCAATACTTTAAAAATAAAGATATAACATCTGTTACACCTGAAATACTTCTAAATGATTTTAATTATCTATCAAATATCAAATAGTCTAAGATTATGTTTAGTACTATTGTTTTTCTGTGCTTATTCTAACATCTTTGCTCAAACGGACACATTAACCGCCGAGCAAGTAAAGACAAGGATTAATAAAGAAGTTATTGTAAAAGCAAACGTAGCTGGAACAAGGCTTTTTGATAAAGGCGGAAAAAAAACGTTTCTAATCAATTTAGATAAACGTTTTCCGCAATCGCCTTTAACAGTTGTATTGTATGACAAAGCCTATAAGGAACTAAACTTGCAATACGAGTTAGAAGAAAAGTATATTGTTGTAAAAGGTATAGTTTCTGTTTATAATGATAGACCGCAGATAATTGTAAATAATGTTAAGAATTTAAAGATATTGAAGTAAATCTTAGCCATTTCAATTGAGAGAGCTCTTTTGCTTTACAAAACCTTTCTTATGAAGGTATAAAAAAGATGTCTTAAATAACCTGTGTCAATCAAAAGTAGGGCTGACGAAGTTTTTTCGTTTTTAAACCTTGACCAAATTCTTAACCTTCGCAAGCATCTTATTTGCCTGAGCGGTTTTATAGGTAGCCAGTTCATCAACTGTTGCAAATTGCCCTATTTGTTTTTTGGGTTGTTCGGTGGTTTTTCTTTCTAATGTTTTCATACATCAAATATTAGATTTTTTCTTTGAAACGACAAAGCCTTCATAATTGTGTGCGGCGGCGTTATTGAGCCACCATCGGCAGAGTAAATTGAGCCACTTTGTAGAGAAGTAATAAGTAGCTTGACAAAGATAAAAACTAAACTTGATTTTGCTCCATATTTTTTCTAATTCTCA
>JACCDW010156733.1_pt1 | contig 29468 bp, 32 predicted proteins | sample 7449781 | NCBI WGS metagenome assembly JACCDW01 (sample SAMN15323449, study PRJNA562643) | freshwater metagenome | isolation source: river surface water | place: USA:Blue River Watershed | collected 2017-08-18
GTGAATACGACGGTCTGCTGGTCATCCAGGCCTGCCACCGCGCCATGGGCCAAGGCCACCGCAACATCTGCCTGATCCCCTCCAGCGCGCACGGCACCAACCCGGCCAGCGCCCAGATGGTGGGCATGCAGGTGGTCGTCACCAAGTGCGACGACAAGGGCAATGTGGACATGGCCGATCTGAAGGCCAAATGCGAGCAGCACAGCGCGAATCTGGCCGCCGTCATGATCACCTACCCCAGCACGCACGGCGTCTTCGAGACACAGGTCAAGCAACTGTGCGAGCTGGTGCACCAGCATGGTGGCCGCGTGTACGTGGACGGTGCCAACATGAACGCCCTGGTGGGTGTGGCCGCCCCCGGCGAATTTGGTGGCGATGTGAGCCACCTGAACCTGCACAAGACCTTCTGCATCCCGCACGGCGGTGGCGGCCCCGGTGTCGGCCCCGTCTGCGTGGTCGAAGACCTGGCGCCCTACCTGCCCGGCCACGCCACAGGCGGCGTCAAGGTCAATGGCGTGGGTGCCGTTTCCGCTGCACCTTACGGCAACGCCGCCGTTCTGCCGATCAGCTGGATGTACATCCGCATGATGGGCGCTGACGGCCTGCAGCACGCCACCGAAGCCGCCATCCTGGCCGCCAACTACATCAGCAAGCGCCTGGCACCGCATTACCCCACGCTGTATGCGAGCGAGAACGGCCATGTGGCCCACGAGTGCATTCTGGACCTGCGCCACTTCAAGGACAGCTGCGGCGTGATGGCCGAAGACGTGGCCAAACGCCTGATGGACTACGGCTTCCACGCGCCCACGCTGAGCTTCCCGGTGGCCAACACCCTGATGGTCGAACCCACCGAAAGCGAAACGAGGGAAGAACTGGACCGCTTCATCGACGCCATGATCGCCATCCGGGGTGAAATCGCGCTGGTGGAAGCGGGCACCTGGCCGCAAGACAACAACCCGCTCAAGAACGCACCGCACACGGCCGACAGCCTGATGGGTGCCGAGTGGAACCGCGCCTACCCGCGCGAGGTCGGTGGTGCCCTCCAAGGCCGCGTGCCAGGCAGCGTCAAGTACTGGCCGCCCGTAGGCCGGGTGGACAACGTTTATGGCGACCGCAATCTGTTCTGCAGCTGCGTGCCGCTGGAGGAATACAACAAATAAGTCAGGAAGGTTGACAGCGCACGTCGCTGTCGGCACCATTGCAGTCTTGCATCGGGAGAGACTGTCCCGAAGACAGCGCCGAAGGAGCAACCGCCCCGGAAACTCTCAGGCCAAAGGACCGATGCAGGCCGACACCCCGTTTTCGCGAGGGTGTCACACACTCTGAAGAGCGGCCGGGATTCGTCATCCCGGTCCACCGCAGGAGCAAGCCCCAGGCCCTCGCGCCAAGGCGAATCTCTCAGGTCTCAAACAGAGGGGGTCAAGCAATGCACATGCCGTGCGTTGCCTGTCCTTCCACTTGAGACGTTTTGCAAAGAGAGAAAGCGCCATGAAAAAGCACATGGTCATCATTGGCGGCGGCATCACCGGCGTCACATCGGCCTACGCCCTCGCCCGTCAGGGTTTCCAGGTCACCCTGATCGAGAAAAACCGCTACGCGGCGATGGAAACCTCGTATGCCAACGGCGGCCAGTTGTCGGCGTCCAATGCCGAAGTCTGGACCCACCCATCCACCCTCATCAAGGGCCTCAAATGGATGATGAAGGCCGACGCCCCCCTGCTGATGAACCCCAAGCCCAGCTGGCACAAGTTCAGCTGGATCGCCGAGTTCGTCGCCAACATCCCCAAGTATGAACGCAACACGATCGACACCGCCAAACTGGCCATCGATGCCCGAGAGCACCTGTTCGCCTGGGCCGCCAGTGAGGGCATTGACTTCGACCACAAGCGCGAAGGCATCCTGCACATCTACCGCGACAAGAAAGGGTTTGACCATGCCGGCCGTGTGTCCAAACTTCTGGCCGCTGGGGGCCTTGCGCGCCGTGCCGTCACGCCCGAAGAAATGCGCGCCATTGAGCCCACGCTGCAGGGCCAGTACTACGGTGGCTACTTCACAGAAAGCGACTCCACCGGCGACATCCACAAGTTCACCTTTGGCCTGGCGCAGGCCTGCGAGCGCCTGGGCGTCAAGCTGCTGACGGGACACGAAGTGCTGTCGTTGGCCAGCAACGGCAGCACCGCCACCGTGCAGGTGCGCCACAACGGCCAAACCGAGACCCTGGCGTTTGACGGCATCGTGGTCAGCGCCGGTGTGCACAGCCGCCGCCTGGCCGCGCAGCTGGGTGACCGCCTCAACGTCTACCCGGTCAAAGGCTATTCGATCACCGTCAACATGCCCGACGCGGCCAGCCAGGCTGCCGCGCCGCAAGTGAGCCTGCTCGACGATGAAACCAAGCTGGTCACCAGCCGCCTGGGCGCGGACCGCTTCCGCGTGGCGGGCACCGCCGAGTTCAACGGCTTCAACCTCGACATCCGCGCCGACCGCATCGCCCCGCTGATCCGCTGGGTCAACGAATGCTTCCCCGGCATCGACACCCGCAAGGTGGTGCCCTGGGCCGGCCTGCGCCCCATGATGCCGGACATGCTGCCGCGCGTGGGTGCTGGCCAAAAGCCCAATGTGTTCTACAACACCGGCCACGGCCACCTGGGTTGGACGTTGAGCGCGATCACAGCGCACCAACTGGCGGCGCATGTGCAACAAGGCATGGGGCACAATGCCATCGCACTCCTGACACCTGCCGCCGCCTGAGCATGCCCCTTCACATCCTGCCCGTCGACTACAGCCAAAACCATGACCGCCAGGCCTTGGTGATGCTGCTGGACGCCTATGCCCGCGACCCGATGGGCGGCGGCGAAGGCCTGGCGCAGGAGGTGAAGGATCGCCTGTGTGACGATCTGGCCAGGCGCCCCACGGCGGCCAGTTTCATCGCCTGGCTGAACGGTGCGCCTGTCGGCCTGATCAATTGCATCGAGGGCTATTCGACCTTCAAGGCCCAAGCCCTGATGAACATCCATGACATCGCGGTGCTGCCCGGCCACCGTGGCGCGGGCGTGGGCCAGGCCTTGCTGGCAGCGGCCGAGCAGCACGCCCGTTCGCGCGGCTGCTGCAAGCTCACACTCGAAGTGCTCACCGGCAACGCCCGCGCCCTGACGAGTTACCTGCGTTTTGGCTTTGCCCCCTACGAACTGGACCCTGCCGCTGGGCAGGCCAGCTTCATGCAGAAGTGGCTTTGAGCGTCCGGTTTTGTTCCTTGAGCCAGCGCTTGAGCTCGGCTTCGCTCTGAATGCGTTGCAGGTCGGCGCCCAGGCTGTCGGCCTCATGCTGTTGATCGGCCTGCAGACGTTGCAGGGCTTGCGTCATGGCCGCTTCGCTGTGCTGTGCCTTGACCGGTACGCACAGCTCGCGTGTCAGGCGCACCTCGAGCTGGCTCAGATCGTCTTCCAACGCCGCCACCTGTTCCTTGAGCAGCAGGCACATGGCCGCCAGCTTGTCGTCGGCCAGGCGCGCGGCACCTGATCCGGGCAGCGCCACCTGCATTTGCAAGCGCAGCAGAGTGCTGAGATCGTTTTTTTCATAGGCCGCGTTGACTTCACTCATGAGCGTGGTCTTGCGTGTGCGTTCCTGGGCATCGGGTTCGCGGTCCGGGTGCAGGGCGCTGGCCAGTTGGCGGTAAATCGTGCGGATCGCACTGCGGGCGTCCGTGTGCAGGTTTTGCGCCTGCTGGTGCGCTGCGGGGTTTTGATGGGCCTTGCGCTCTTGGCGTGCCGCCCGCTTGGCTGACTTGCGCGCCTCGTCCGCCTGCCGCTGCTGTTGCCACTGGCGCATGCCTGCCGCCATCATGGCTTCTGGGGTCTGGTACTGGCCCGGGTTGTGAATGGGTTGCCCTAAAGCCGCCTCGATCTGCTGGCGCAGGCGCTGGGCTTGCAAAGCCTGTTCCTCGGCCAACGCTTGCTCGTCCTCAGCGGACCTGTAACAGTCGGCCAGGGCATGCAGCTTGGGGTCGTTGATGGGACTGAGCTGCTCGATCAGGCCACGCACCTGGACACGGGCCATGCGTTGCTGCTGCGCCGTCAGTGCATCGCCTTGCAGCCGCGCGTGCAAAAACAGCAACAAGTCCTGGCGCAAGGCACGGGTCTGCTGCGCGGCCAGATACAGCGCCTGCACATGCGCATGCCGGTGCCGGTCAGACCAGGCTTGCAGGCGCTGCAGCTGTCCCGACAAGGCCTCAAGGCGGACCAGGAGCGCGTTGTAGCGCTGCTGGGTGGCGTTCAGGGGCGCATCGGCTTGCGGCTGCAGTTGCAGCGCAGCCAAGCTGGCGGGAATCGAAACAGAGGCAGAAATGTCCGGGCTCATGAAAAAAGCCACTGCCGGATGGACAGTGGCCTGTTTTGGCAACAGCCGCCGTGCGGCAGGCTGCAGCAGCAGCGATCAGCCGCCTTTGTGTGAACGCTTGCCGGGGTTCTTTTTGCTGCGGGTGGCCACGCCACGCTCGAGGCTGATGCGCTGACCACGGCCGCCGGTGGTCAGGGTCACGCCGGGAGGGGTCGGCAGGGGTTTGGTGAATTTGCGATCGGCTTCGGTAACGATTTTGTTGCCCACAATTGGCTCCTGAGAAAAAAATCCAAGCCCGTATTAGGCCACAAGAATGGCAGCGCCCTGCCCAGCCGCTCAAATCAGTACCGCATCTGGTAGAGAACACCCACCTGCTTGCTGTTGACCACGGGCATCAAAAGGTACTTGTCGCTGTACCAGGCCCCTATGGCCGAACCGATGGTGTGCGCCGCCATGTCCAGGTATTGGCTGGAGCGCTTGCCTCCTCTGGCTATGCTGGCGCCCTCCACCAAGACCCCGGCCGCCGAGCTCACGGCAAACCCGATCCAGGCCCGATCGTGCGAATCCCTGCAGTGATGGGTGACTGCGCCAGCGAGCAAAGCCCCACCGGCAGCGTGGCTGAGCTCGCTGCTCCAGCCGTCATAAGCATGGGCCGCAGCCGACAGCAGCATGCATGTCACCAGCAAAGTCCGTTTCATGGTCATCCCCATTCATAGTACAGCGGGATTGTCATCCCACCGCCACCGGTCTCGGGCACGGATAATCAAAACCTTGATCCGTATCAACCGCCATGCCTGACACCCTTTCCCCGAAGGTGCTCTGCCTCATCCCACCGATGACGCAGCTCAACACGCCCTACCCCTCCACCGCCTACCTGACGGGCTTTCTGCGCTCGCGCGGGGTGGACGCGGCACAAGCCGACCTGGCGCTGGCGCTGGTGCTGCGGCTCATGAGCCATGCGGGTTTGCTGCAACTGCGCGAAGCAGCGCTGGCCCAACCCGAAGAAGAACGCAGCGGCCCGGTCAACTTCTTTCTGGACCACTTTGAACGCTACGCGCAAACCATTGACCCGGTCATCGCCTTTTTGCAGGGCCGTGACAGCACGCTGGCGCACCGCATTGCCAGCCGGGGCTTTTTGCCCGAGGGTCCGCGCTTTGCCGCGCTCGACAGCTACGACGACGAAGAAACCGGCGACCCGCTGGGCTGGGCCTTTGGCGCTTTGGGCAGCACCGACCGTGCACGGCACCTGGCCACGCTGTATTTGAACGACCTGGCCGATGTGCTGCAAGGCGCAGTGGATGAGCGATTTGAGTTTGTGCGCTACGCCGAAAGCCTAGCCGCCGCGCAGCCCAGCTTTGACCCGCTGGCCCAGGCCTTGGCCGAACCGCCCAATCTGGTGGACAGGACACTGGCCGAGTTGACGCTGACCGCCATGGCACAGCATCGCCCGCAACTGGTGCTGCTGTCGGTACCCTTCCCCGGTTCGGTCTATGGCGCGCTGCGCATGGCACAAACCATCAAGCAACACCACCCCGGCATCCGCATTGGCCTGGGCGGCGGTTTTGTGAACACCGAGCTGCGCGAGCTGGCCGAGCCGCGCCTGTTTGACTTGGTGGACTTTGTAACGCTGGACAGCGGTGAGCGCCCGGTGCTCTCATTGGTCGAGCACCTGCAGGGCCAGCGCAGCAGCGCGCGCCTGGTGCGCACCTTTGTGCGGCAAGACGGTCGTGTGAAATTCGTGAATTGGCCTGAGCCTGACATCGCGTTCGAAGACGTGGGCACACCCACCTGGGATGGTCTGCCAATCCATGACTACCTGAGCCTGCTGGACATGCTCAACCCCATGCACCGCCTGTGGAGCGACGGACGCTGGAACAAACTCACCATCGCCCACGGCTGCTACTGGAAGAAATGCAGCTTCTGCGACGTGAGCCTGGACTACATCGGCCGCTACGAGACCGCGCAGGCCAGCACGCTGGTGGACCGCATCGAAGCCATCGTGGCAGAAACCGGCCAGACCGGCTTTCATTTTGTGGACGAAGCCGCCCCCCCCAAGATGCTCAAGGCCCTGGCCGAAGAACTGCTGCGCCGCCAAGTGCAGATCAGCTGGTGGGGCAACATCCGCTTTGAAAAAACCTTTACGCCCGAGCTGAGCGAACTGCTGGCCGAGAGCGGTTGCATCGCGATGTCCGGCGGACTGGAAGTCGCCTCCGACCGGCTGCTGGCGCTGATGCAAAAAGGCGTGACGGTGGACCAGGTGGCCCGCGTGACGCGTGGCATGGCCGACGCGGGCATTCTGGTGCACGCCTACCTGATGTACGGCTTTCCTACCCAGAACCTGCAAGACACCGTGGACGCGCTGGAATACGTGCGCCAGCTTTTCGAGAACGGTTGCATCCACAGCGGTTTTTTCCACCGCTTTGTCTGCACCGTGCATTCGCCCGTAGGCAAAAACCCCGAAGCCTACGGCGTGCAACTGGTGGCGCTGCCGCCGGTGACCTTTGCCAAAAACGATGTGGGCTTCATCGACCCCACTCCCATGCCCAAGGGGGTGGACCATGATGTGCTGGGCCGGGGCCTGAAAAAAGCCATCTACAACTTCATGCACGGCGTGGGGCTGGAGCAGGATGTGCGCGACTGGTTTGAACTGCCCAAAGGGGTCTGTCCCAAACCGACGGTCAAAAAAGACCGCATCGTGCGTGCGCTATCGAACTGAACATCACCAGGGTATCGACTGCCCTTTGTAATCCATAAAGACCGCACGCCCCATGGCCGGGGCCACATCCAATGCCTGCATCAAGCCCTGCACGGATACCTCGGGCGCCAAGGCTTCATCCCCGACAAAGGGCTGGCTCAGGGCCGAGCGCACCGTGCCCGGTTGCAGGGCTGCCACCACCGCCAGCGGGCGCTGACGGCTGATTTCAATCGCGGCCGTTTGCAACAGCTGATTGAGCGCAGCCTTGGCAGCACGGTAGCCATACCAGCCGCCCTTGTGGTTGTCCTCGATGCTGCCCACCCTCGCAGACAACTTGGCCCAGATCACGCGCTCGCCACGGGCCAGCAGCGGGCTGAGATGGCGCAGCAGCAAGACCGGCCCCACCGCATTGACCTGTAAGCTGTGCAACAGACGCTCGGCATCGAGTTCCTGCAGGCGCTTTTCGGGGCCATGGCCATTGATGGTGAGCGCGCCCGTGGCATCCACCACCAGGTGCAAGGGGCCCTGCACCTGCTGGGTCAGTGCTTGCAGGCTCTGGACATCACAAAAATCCCACTGTGTGGGTTGACACCGCGAGATCGTCTGAACGTCGCTGCAGCGCAAGTCAGCCTGCAGGGCTTGCACAAAGGCCTCACCAATGCTGCCCCTGGCGCCGACCACCAATGCCCGGTAGCCATCTGGCAAGCTGAGCATGGACACCGTCATGGCGCAATCCTGGCACCGTACACGCAGCGAAAGCCGATGTAGACCGCGTAAAAGTTGGCACTTTTAAAGGCCTCCACATCGGCCTTCATCTGGTGAGCCGGGTACCACCAGGATCCGCCCAGGGTCTGACGCTCCTGACCACGCGCATCGGCTGCCCACTCCCACACATTGGCACCCATGTCGTGCAAGCCATTGACGCCAGCGCGGGTCTTCGTGACCGGCGCGGCCCGGGGCCAGGGGTCGGGGTCGCTGGTGTTGGCGCCTTGCGGACTCTCGCCCGTGGTCCAGGGGTAGGTCTTGCCACGCTCCCATGGCGCAGGCGGTGCGGCACGCAGTTCGGTGAAGCCTGCGCGGCGCCATTCGGCAGCCGTGGGCAGGCGGCCGCCAGCCCAGTGGCAATAGGCCGTCGCTTCAGCATGTGTCAGGTGCACAGCGGGCAACTCGGGGCTTGCTGGCACACCGTCGGGCTGGCGCCAAGTCCACCCCGGGCGCCGCTGCCAGCCATTCACGTATTCAAAACCGCCGCCCTCCTGTTCGGCGCGCGTGCGGACACCACTGGTCTGAACGTAGCGCGCAAACTGGCCAATCGTCACTTCGGTGCGGTCGACCTGCAGGCCATCCAGGTCATCCAGCACCACCCGCTCTCCGATCTGGGCATGGGCGGAAACCTGACCCCATGAAACACAGGCCAGCAGCAGCGCCACCCATGGCTTCATGCCAACGTCTCCCGGTCAGGCCACCAACGACGAACCAGGCCTTGAAGGCGTGGGCGCAGCGGCAAAAAGACGCGGTAAGCGAGTTCGAGCAACCAGGACAGGGGAGGCACAGCAAACAGCCAGCCCGGCACCCGCCAACCAGGCAAAGCCCGCCACAGGCGCGCAAAAGCGGCGCCACCACTGAACAGCCGGCCTTGTGCATCGCGCACATGAAAGCGGCGCATGGCCGCCTCGCAAGACAGGTCTGGCCCCAGTGACGCACCGGCGCTCACATCAAACCATTGCAAGCACTGGGCTCCCCGCAGGCTGCGGTACAGCGCGATCTCACGACGACACAGCGGGCAACTGCCGTCGTAGTACACCGTCAGTTCAGGCGGATTCATGGTCTCCGGCATCGAGGGCTTTCAGTTCAGGCTAAGGGCATCCATAGAGATCGTCTGGAACTGCACCTCGCGACCGATGTAGTGTGGCTTTGCTCCCCCGGGCTGGCCCCAGCCCGCAGCGCCCAGTGCAAAGTAAATCGTCAAAAAGTGCTCGTCGGTCGGGTGCGCCCGCTCGGCGTGCGGGGCATGGGCACGGTAGTCCAGCATGCTGGGCAGGTCACCGGCCATCAGCGTGTCGTGTACCCAGCCGCAAAACGCGGTCACATAGGGCTCGGTCGGACCGTCTTCGCGGCGCAACTCGTACAGGTTGTGCGTCATGCTGCCCGAGCCCACCAGCAAGATGCCCTGCTCGCGCAGCGGCGCCAGGGCGCGGCCCACGGCGTACACCTCGTTTGGCCCCACATGGGCGGGCAGCGCCACCTGCACCACCGGCACATTGGCCAGCGGGTACAGGTGCATCAGCGGCACCCAACAGCCGTGGTCAAAGGGGCGCTGCGGGTCCAGACCGGCAGGCAGGTCGGCCCCTTGCAGCAATGCAAGCACCCGTTCGGCCAGCGCAGGCGCGCCTGGGGCGGGGTATTGCAATTCGTAGAGCGCAGGCGGGAAACCGCCAAAGTCGTGCCAGGTTTCGGGCCGGGGCGCGCCCATCACGCCAATGCCACGCGTCATCCAGTGCGGCGACATGAGGACGATGCCCTTGAGCTGACTGGCGGGTGCGTGCTGCTGCGCCCACGCTGCCAGTGCCGGACCCGTGGTGCCGGGTTGCACGGCAAACATGGGCGAGCCATGCGAGACAAACAAGACGGGCGTTTTGTGCATCAGCACCTCACTCGTCGGCATGCCAGGCCGCCTTGGCCGCGATCTCGCGCAGGCTCTTTTCAAACACATCGACCGGTTGGCCGCCCGAGATCAGGTACTGCTCGTTGATGATGATGGCCGGCACCGAACTCACCCCCGCACGCTGGTACATCTGCTCCACCGCGCGCACCTCGTCGGCATAAGCATCTGTCTCCAGCACCTGGCGCGCGGCAGCGGTGTCCAGGCCCGCTTCGGCCACGCAGGCCAGCAGCACTGCCATGTCCTCAATGCACTCGGCACGGCCCTGGTAGGCGGTGAGCAAGGCGAGCTTGAGTTGGCGCTGCGCGCCCTCGCCCTGTGTTGGCGCCCAGGTCAGCAAACGGTGGGCATTGAAGGTGTTGTACACGCGCCCCCGGCCGTCGGGCGCAAAGGCAAAGCCCACTTCGGCGCCCCGGGCACTGATGGTCTGGCGGATCTGCGCCTGCTGCGCGGCGGTCGATCCGTATTTCTGGCTCAGATGCTCGCCCAGGTCCTGGCCACCGGGCCACATCTGCGGGTTCAGTTCAAAAGGCTGAAAGTGCAGATCCACCGCCACCTCGCCCTGCAGGCGTGCAATGGCTTTTTCGAGTGAAAACAGGCCCACCGCGCACCAGGGGCAGGCGATGTCGGACACAAAATCGATCTTGAGTGGCGTGGTCATGGGGCAAACCTGAAGAACAGACAGCCCCGGATCTTGCCGCAAATCCGGGACAATCGGGTTTTGACACCCACAAACCCCGGCATTTCCATGAAGATCCTGACCCTCAACGGCATCAACCTCAATATGTTCGGCAAACGCGACCCGGCGCAGTACGGCACCACCACGCTGGCCGAAATCGACGCGCAACTGATCGCGCTGGGCAAAGAACTGGGTGCAGAAGTCGAGTGCTTCCAGACCAACATCGAAGGCGAGATGGCCGAGCGCATCCACCGCGCCCACAGCGACGGCACCCAAGCGGTGCTGATCAACGCCGGTGCCTGGACACACTACAGTTATGGCATCCGCGATGCGCTGGCCATCCTCAAGTGCCCGATCATCGAAGTGCACATGTCCAACATCCACGCCCGCGAAGAGTTCCGCCACCACTCGGTGATCGGCCCCATTGCCAAAGGTCAGATTGCTGGCTTTGGCGTGGACAGCTACCTGCTCGGCCTGCGCGCGGCGGTGTCGGCTGTAAAAGGCTGAGTGGGCAAAAAAACGCCCCTCTGGCCAAGGCCGAGGGGCGAAACCGGAAACCACCAGGGCAACTGCAATCGTCCTGATGGTGCCAATTATACTGTATTTAATTACAGTATTTTGTCACCCGCAAGCACCGACAAAACCGCACTGGGTGCAGTATTCGCAGCCGTCCTTCCTGATGACGGCATGCGCCCCACAGTCCGGGCACTTCTTGCCTGCCATCACACCGCTGGCTGAGGCCGCAGGCGCTGCAGGCGCCAAAGTCTTCATTTCGGGCAAAGGCAGGGCCAGCTGATCGGCCTGTAGCTGGCGCTGGGCGCGCAATTCCAGAATGTTCTGAATGGCCCAGGCAATGGCGGCCACTTCGGAGTCGTGCCACAACGGCACTTGCGTGCCGTCCTCCCGCACTTTGTAGCCGTAGCGCACGGGCCCTCGGTCCCAAGCCACCTTGCGCATGTCCGACAGCGCACGCTCCAGAAAACCGCCGCGTGCCGCCAGCGAAAGCAGGCGCATGCTGGACGTGATCCATTGCTGAGATTCGCCACTTTGCCCCACCGGCATGAAGAATTCGATGGCACGGTCCACGGTGCCTTTGCCGTCGCCACGGGGCACCGGGAGGAACGACACGATCAGGTACAGCGACTTGTGGCCTTCCTGCGTCCAGTATTCGATTTTTTCGGCCATGGCATCCAGCGCACCCAACGGGCGGCTTTCAATCACCGTGCGCATCGGATCGGCAGCGGGTGACGCGGCCTCTGGCGCCACGGCCTTCTGGGTCTGGGCTGGCTTGACCTCCAGGACCGCCCCCAGAATGCTGTTGGGCCTGTAAGTGGCCAGCCCCTTCAGACGCGCATCCCAAGCCTGCACATACAGCTTCTTGAAATCCTCGTAGGGATAGTCCTCGGCGACATTGACCGTCTTGGAGATGGAGGTATCGATGTAGGGCTGTACGGCCTGCATCATGGCAATGTGATCTTCGGCGCTCATCTCCAGCGCGCCCACAAAAGCGGGCGGCAGCTGGCGGATATCACCCCCCAAGGCTTTGTACAAACGGTAGGCGTGGTCCTGCACTTCGTATTCGCTGCGCGTCCCATCGGCTTCGCGCTTCTTGCGGGTATAGGTCCAAGAAAACGCAGGCTCGATGCCATTGGAGGCGTTGTCGGCAAAAGCCAAACTCACCGTGCCGGTGGGTGCGATCGACAGCAAATGGCTGTTGCGGATACCGTGCTGCCTGATCTGCGCCTTGATTTCTTCGGGCAGGCGGCTGGCAAAGGTGCCCTCGGCCAGGTAGGTCTTGGCGTCGAACAGCGGGAAAGCGCCTTTTTCAAGTGCCAGTTCCACCGAAGCGATGTAGGCCGCATCGCGCATGCACTCGGCAATACGGCGCGCCATCTTGCGGCCTTCTGGCGCGTTGTAGGGCAGCCCCAGCATGACCAGCGTATCGCCCAACCCGGTAAAGCCCACACCGATGCGGCGTTTGGCCTGGGCTTCCTTCTGCTGCTGCGGCAACGGCCAGTGGGTCAGCTCCAGCACGTTGTCAAGCGCCCTCACTTGCAACGCCACGCTTTGCGCAAAGGCTTCGAAATCAAAGCGGGCTTGACCACCATGGTCGAAAGCATGCTGCACAAACTTCGTCAGGATGATGGGGCCCAGGTCACAGCAACCATAAGGAGGAAGTGGCTGCTCACCGCATGGATTCGTCGCATGGATGGATTCGACGGCGCGCAGGTTGTTGTCGGTCTCGATGCGGTCCAGGAACAGAATGCCCGGCTCGGCGAAATCGTAAGCCGACGTCATGATGGTGTCCCACAACTCGCTGGCGGGCAGTGTTCGGTACACCCATTGGCCATTGTTGCGCTGGTGAGCGCCCTGCTCCAGCTGTTCGGCGCCGGGTGTGGCCGGGTGCACCAGTTCCCACGCGTCGCCACGGCGCACCGCTTCCATGAAGGCGTCGCTCACCCCCACCGACACATTGAAGTTGTTCCAACGCCCGGGCGTGCGCTTGGCCGTGATGAACTCCAGCACGTCCGGATGGTCGATGCGCAGCACGCCCATCTGCGCGCCGCGCCGTGCACCGGCGCTTTCCACAGTGGCGCAGGACTGGTCAAACACATTGATGTAGCTGCAAGGGCCCGATGCGGTGGAAGCCGTGCCCTTCACACGCGCGCCCTTGGGGCGGATGCGTGAAAAATCGTAGCCCACGCCGCCGCCGCGCCGCATCGTTTCGGCAGCCTCGCGCAGCGCTTCATAAATGCCGGGGTAGCCTTCGTCGTCGACGCCCTGGATGCAGTCGCCCACCGGCTGCACAAAGCAGTTGATCAGTGTGGCCTGGATGCCTGTGCCCGCCGCGCTCATGATGCGCCCGGCACCGATGGCGCCCGCGTCCAGATTGCTGCGGAATTTCTGTTCGTACTCGGCCTGCAGCTCAGGCTTTTCCACGCTGGCCAGGGCGCGGGCCACACGGGCGTACAGCTCCTCCACGGTGCTTTCACCGTCCTTGAGGTACTTCTCGCGCAGCACATCCGTGCTGATGGGTTGGGGGTCAAGCTGGGTCATGGCATCGGCAAGCAGGCTGTGTTCTTGTGGGTTGTTCATGGCATTTGGTTTTCGTCTTGTGTGTCCTGTTTGCGGATCCAGGCGCAAGGGGCTGGATTCTCACCGAATTGGGCGTGAACTTCGCCGTCACTTCATCTGCCCAGATGCGCAGGGGCCTGCATCTGCTCAGGCGTAGTGAACCAGGCGGCCGACTGACCCAGGCGCTCTCTGGCGCGGGCCAACTCATGGCGGGCCACGGTGCGCAAGTGCACCTCGTCCGGCCCGTCCATCAGGTGCATGGCGCGGCCCCAGGTCCAGAAATACGCCAGCGGCGTGTCGGGTGACAAACCCATGGCGCCAAAGATCTGCATGGCCCTTTCCACCACCCGGCTTTGCAGGCGCGCGGCGACCACCTTGATGGCGGCAATTTGTGCCCGTGCCTCGGACGAGGCGTTGTCGCCCTGGTCCAGCAGCCAGGCGGTGCGCAGCACCAGCAAGCGCGCCTGGTCGATCTCGATGCGGGACTCTGCCAGCCAGTCCTGCACATTGGCCTGATCAGCCAACGTGCGGCCATGCACCTGCCGCTCCAATGTGCGTTCGCCGGCCAGCTCCAGCGCCAGTTCGCACTGGCCGATGGTGCGCATGCAGTGGTGCACCCTTCCCGGCCCCAGGCGGGCCTGGGCCATGGCAAAGCCTTCACCCCAACTGCCGAGCAGGTTCGTGCGCGGCACACGCACCTGGCGCAGCAGGATTTCACAATGCCCGTCGGGCGCGAGGTGGTGTACGACCGGGATATTGCGCACCAGCTCGACGCCGGGCGTGTCCATGGGCACCAGCACCATGCTGTGGCTGTGGTGGCCGTGGTCGTCATCGCCCTCGTTGCGCGCCAACACAATCAGCAGCTTGCAGTGGGGGTGCGCCGCCCCGGTGATGAACCATTTGCGGCCATTGAGCACCAGGTCGTCACCCTCCACCCGCACAGCGGTTTGCAGATTGGTGGGATCGGACGAGGCCACATCGGGCTCGCTCATGGCAAAGGCCGAACGGATCTCGCCATTGAGCAAAGGCTGCAGCCATTGCGTGCGCTGAGCATTGCTGGCAAAGCGGTGCAGCAACTCCGTATTGCCGCTGTCGGGGGCGTTGCAGTTGAACACCTCGGCCGCCCAGGGCAAGCGCCCCATGGTTTCGGCCAGGGGTGCGTAGTCCTGATGGCTCAGTGCGGTGCCGGGCTCGTTGGAGCCCAACGTGGGCAAAAACAAATTCCACAGGCCTTCTTCGCGTGCCAGTGTTTTCAGGTCCTCGATAAAGGGCGGTGGAAAAATGCCCTGCTTCACCGACTGGTGCCAGGCGGCGTTGTAAGGCAGGAGGTAACGGTCCATGAACACAGCCAAACGGGCCTGCCACTGCTGCGCGCGGGGTGACGGAGAAAAATCCATTGGAGTCGTTCCTGAGCAGTCTGCATCATGCCGTGGCCTTGGGCTGCCTGCGCTTGACCTGGCTCAATGGCACGGCAGAAACCGCACCCGCAGGTGCGACCAGATCGGCCAGACTCACACCGTCGAGCACCTGCATGTAGGCCTGCAAAGCCTGTTGCAAGCTGCCCTTGAGTCGGCAAACACCGTCAATGCGGCAGGTGTTGCTGTCCGGGTTGAAGCATTCAACCAGGCGAAAGTCCTCTTCCATCTGCCGCACCACTTCGCCAATCACGATCTGCGACGGGTCTTTCACCAGGCGCAAGCCACCGCCTCGCCCCCGCGTGGTAGACAGCCAGCCCTTGGCCGACAGCTCCATCACAACCTTCATCAGGTGGCTGCGCGAGATGCCGTGCGCCTCGGCAATTTCGGCGATCGTGGGGGCGCTCTCACGTTGCTGGTGGGTGGCGCAGAACATCAACACGCGCAGCGCGTAATCGGTCCATTGGGTCAGGCGCATCGCGCTCTCCTCCTTTTTGGCTGCCGGGAACAAAGACCTGGCAATCTTTGCGGGAAATATTCACTTCATGAGAATCTTATCCGAAAATAGATTCACAACAAATGAACTTTTAAAAGGAAGCACCATGACCACCCCTGCCATCGCCCAAGCCACACAAAGTCTGGGCAGTCTCGCCATCCAGATCCCCGGCGCCACCGCCGTCTTCCGCAAACTCAAACTCGATTTCTGCTGTGGCGGACAACAGTCCCTCGAAAAGGCCTGCACCGACAAGCAGCTGGACCTGGACACCGTGCTGGGCGAAATCCGCGCCCTGCAAACCCAGCAAGCCATGCCAGCCGCGCCGTCTGCCAGCGAACTGATCGACCACATCCTGCGCCGCTACCACGAGGTTCACCGCCAGCAGCTGCCCGAGCTGGTCCGCATGGCCCGCCGCGTTGAAGCAGTGCACCGCGACCACCCGCAAGTGCCGCGCGGACTGGCCGACCATCTCGAAACCATGGAGCAGGAGCTGCTGGAGCACATGGCCAAGGAAGAGCAGATCCTGTTCCCCCTGCTCAAGCAAGGCGGCCACCCGATGGTGGTGCACCCGATTGGCATGATGCGCCATGAGCATGTGAGCCACGGCGCCCAGATCGAGCGCCTGGCCCAGCTGACCCAGCAGCACCAGCCCCCTGCAGGTGCCTGCAACACCTGGCAGGCCCTCTACGCGGGCACGGCTCGCCTGACCGAGGACCTGATCGAGCACATCCACACCGAGAACAACCTGCTGTTCCCCGCCTTTGAAGGCACGGCGCAACACTGAGTCATGGACACAGCACATCAACCTCTTGCCAGCTCCGAACAGTGGCTGGCCCAGTCAGACGCAGCGGGTTTGCGCCCCTTGCGCATCCGTGGCAAAACCCTGCTGCCCATCGTGCAAGGCGGCATGGGTGTGGGTGTATCTGCCTGCGGCCTGGCCTCTGCCGTAGCACGGCTGGGCGGCATGGGCACCATCTCTTCGGTGGACTTGCGCCGCCGCCATGAAGACCTGATGGCGCTAACCCAGCACCTGGACAAGGAGCCCGATGCGCGCGAGTTGATCGACACCGCCAATCTGGTGGCGCTGGACCGGGAAATCCGCGCTGCGCGCGAAGCCTCGCAAGGCCAGGGATGGATCGCGGTCAATGTGATGAAAGCCCTGAGCGCCTACGCCAGCTATGTGCGGCAGGCGCTGGAAAGCGGCGCCGATGCCCTGGTGGTGGGTGCAGGCCTGCCGCTGGACTTGCCTGACCAGGCCAAAGACCACCCCGATGCCGCCCTGATCCCCATCCTGTCGGATGCACGCGGCGTGCAATTGCTGGTGCGCAAATGGGAAAAGAAAGGCCGCCTGCCCGATGCGATCGTGATTGAAAACCCACGCCTGGCCGGTGGCCACCTGGGCGCAGCCAAGGTGGCTGACCTCGGCGATGCGCGCTTTGACTTTGACGTGGTGATTCCGCAAGTACGTGAATTTTTCAGACAAGCCGGTTATGAGCAGGAGATTCCCCTGATCGCGGCAGGCGGCATCGACAGCCACGCCGACATCGTGCGTTTGCAGGGCCTGGGTGCCGCGGGTGTGCAGCTGGGCACCGCCTTTGCCGTCACGCAGGAATGCGATGCGTCGGCGGTGTTCAAACGCATCCTGGCGCAAGCCAGGCCGCAGGACATGGTCGAGTTCACCAGCGTGGCGGGGCTGCCGGCCCGCGCCGTGCGCACGCCCTGGCTGGACAAATACCTGCGCATTCTGCCCATCCTGCAGGAACGCGCCCACCCCAAGGCCAAATGCAATATGTCGTTTGACTGTCTGCAGACCTGTGGGCTGCGCGATGGCATTTCGGGCATCGGCCAGTTCTGCATCGACCAGCAACTGGGCCATGCGATGGACGGTGACGCCGAGCGTGGCCTGTTCTTCCGTGGCGCCGGACGCCTGCCTTTTGGCGAGCAGATCCGCAGCGTGGCGGAGCTGGTGCGGCACCTGCTGACCCCCACGGATGAGCTGCTACCCTCGCCGGCATGAGCGATTTTCAGGCTGCCTACCCCTGGCTTTACCCCACCCTGCTGCACCTGCACCGCGCTTGCGTCACGGCCAGCATTGCGCTGTTCATGGCGCGAGGCCTGGGCGTGGCCGCACTGCAGACCTGGCCCATGCAGCGCCGCTGGCGCTACCTGAGCGTCGCCATCGATGTGCCTTTGCTGGCCGCCGGTGTGGGCCTGTGGACCTTGCTGGGCTACCACCCGCTCCAGCAAACCTGGCTGGGCCTCAAGCTGGCGCTGCTGGTGGTCTACATCGTGCTCGGTTCGTTCGCCCTCAAGCGCGGGCGCACGCGCGGTCAGCGCATGCTGTTTTTCATCGCCGCAATGGTTGTGGTGCTGAGCATGGTGGGCATTGCAATGGCGCGGCATCCAGTAGGCTGGTGGGTGTTGGGCTGAAGTCCCGCCTCATGCCGTTCGCATCCAATCTGCGCCAAACCTTGAGTGTTCGCACTCCCCCCATGGCTACCGACTGTTGTGTAGCGGGAGCTGCCGATCAACGCAATCGCCGCCGAAGACAGCAATCGGCCAATTGCAGCCATCCATGACAACTCTCGATAGTTGTCATCCACATCCACATCAACCTCAATTCGTTTCCTGACCAAGTTGTTGGTAAGCCTCTAGCGTGCGCATTGCATAGCTGTAAGCAGCACCTGCATTAAGCGCAATCGCTGTGCCCATGGCGTCCGCTAGCTCCGCCTCGGTCACGCCCGCTTTGCGTGCTGCCTCGGCATGAACCCCAATGCAACTGTCGCAACGCGTTGTCACGGCAACCGCCAATGCAATGAGCTCCTTTGTCTTGGCGTCGAGTGCGCCGTTGCCGTTTTGACCCGCACTGAGCGCCTGGAAGCCAGCCACCATTTTGGGATTGGCTTTGTGCAGCGCTGCTCCCGCTTTGCGCCCAGTCATGATGTACTCACGCCATTTCATGAACATCTGTGAATCCTTTAATCATTACTTCCGAATCAAACCATTGCGAAATTAGGGTCAGTTCTATCTTTCCGTATTCAAGCAACCAGCACAAAACGCCAGGGACAATATGCACCCCACTGGCAAGTGAAGCGATCATCAGCGCGATGAATATATTCACCCGACAGCCACCCAGTTAGTTGAAGCTTGATTGAAGCCGCCTCACAGCTTCATCGATCGTGGAACGTGGACATCCAAGGTTAGCCCGCATAAACCCGTGTCCTTCGATTCCGAATTTGGGGCCCTTGTCGAGCCAGACTTTTGCCTTGATCAGCAAGTGGTCTTCCAGCTCTGTAGGAGTCATTTCCGTATCCGTGCAATCGATCCACGAGAGATAGAGCGAGTCCATCTCAATCGCATGCAGCCCGATCTTGCTGGCGTTGATGGCCTGTGCGAAGTGACGCTGATTCTCGGCAACATAAGCGACCAGCCTGTCTACCCACTGCTCGCAGTTCTGGTACGCAGCCTCGGTGGCAATCATGCCCAGCAGGTTGACGCGATTGAACTGACTGCGATCGACTTGCCTTGCGAACTCATCGCGCAGCCGCTTGTTGGAGGTGATGGCATTGGCGCACTGCAACCCCGCCAGATTGAATGTCTTGCTGGCCGACACACAAGTGATGCTGTTGTCTGAAAATTCCTGCCCCAGTGACGCAAAAGGAATGTGGCGCTTGCTTGGAGCCAAGATGAAGTCCTGATGAATCTCATCGGAAATGACCAAAACGCCACGGCGGTGACAGATTTCACCCATGGTGCGCAGTTCGCCCTCTGTCCACACGTTCCCCGTGGGGTTGTGGGGGTTGGAGAGGATGAACAGCTTGGTGTTGTCCTTGAACGCCGCCTCAAACGTACCGGCGTCGAAATGGTAACGACCACCCTCGTATCGCAAGGGTGCAGCAGCAACGGTTCGGCCATTCATCACCACATCGTTGTGAAAGTGGGCGTAGACCGGCGGCTGAATCAGGACCGAATCTCCTGGCGATGAAAAGGCCTGTATGGCTGTCTTTAGTGCGGTGATCACGCCAGACACAGCAACGATCCAGCCCGATTCCACCTCCCAGCCAAATCGCTTTTTCTGCCAGCCGGTCACAGCCTTCAAGTACGCGGGCGACAGGCCCAAGGGGTAGCCAAAAACACCGAAATCGACAGCCTCCTTGAGTGCATCAAGGACCGGCTCGGGTGCCTGAAAGTCCAAGTCAGCCACCCACATCGGCAGCGGATCGGCAGCGGCCTGATCCCCGCTCAACAATTGATCGGCTCCGTCCCACTTGAGGGAGTTCGAGGCCTTGCGGATGACGAGACGATCAAATTCACGGGACGAGGAGGTGGTTGGCATGGTCGTTGGACTTTAAAAAATGAGGCACCATGGGGTGCCCCGTTCTCCGTATTGAGATCACTGAGGCTTGATGCCGGACTCTTTGACAACCGCACTCCAGGTTGCAATCTCGCGTTGAATGGACGCGGCAAAGGTCGGCGAATCCTTGAATTCCACCTGGATGGCAAATCGGTCCAAGCGGCTTTGGGTGCTGGGGTCTTTCACTGCCACAGCAATAGCTTCTTGAAGTTGCTTGACCACGGGAGCAGGCGTCTTCGAAGGCACAAAAACGCCCATCCATGATTCAGCGTTCAGGCCTGCTACGCCTTGCTCCGCTGCGGTGGGAACTTCCGGGATGTTGGACACACGGTTGGAGCCAAACACTGCGAGTACACGTACTTTTTTGGCCTGGTGTGCTTCAACATATTCGCCAACGGTATCGACAGCGGCGTCAATATGACCGGCCATCAAGTCAGCCAGCACAGAGCTTCCGCTGCGAAACGGAACGATCACCGACTCCACACCCGTGGCCTTGCCAAATCGATACCAGGTGAGGTGTGACATCGTGCCCACGCCTGACACGCCAAAGTTTAGCGAGCCCTGTTTTTGTTTGCCTTGCTTCACGAAGTCGTTGAGGGTCTTGTAGGGGGACTTTTCAGAAACAATCAGCGCAAGAGGGGACTTGCTCACTTGGGCAACTGGTGTGTAGTCAGCCGTGAAGTTGTAGCCGACCTTGTCGTACAGATAAGGAATGATGGCTGCGGTTGCTGTCACGGTTAGCAGCATCTTGGTCCCGTCGGGCGTCATGTCCTTGACGGCAGTGGCGGCGACCATGGAGCCGCCACCGGGCTTGTTGTCAACGATCACCGGTGCCTTGAGGATTGGGGCAATTTTCTCCGCGACGATGCGTGCGGTGATGTCCGTGCTTCCACCCGCGCCGAAGGGAACGATCACAGTGTGTGTCTTGTCGGATTGGGCACTCACTTGCGCGCTGGCAAAGAGGGTGACGGCAGCGAAGAAGGTCAGAGGGATGAGATTTTTCATTGTTGATCCAATCGTTGTCTTGCGATTCCCTTGGCGTTGTCTTGCAAGGGCTAGGCATTCATAAACTGAGCTTTAACTGGGTCGCACAAAGGGCACGAAGCCCCTGTGCACTTGCGCAGCAGGCCAGCGATATCGCTGACGGCTGCGTTTTGTCTATCAGCGACCTAGCGCGTAGAACTCGTCGTTCGGGCGCATGCTGGTCACATTGGCCAAGCGGTTGGACATGCCGAAAAATGCAGAGATGCCTGCCATGTCCCAGATGTCGTCTTCGTTAAAGCCATGGCTCTTGAGCACATCGAAGTCGGCTTCCCCCACCTGTTGTGCGCTTTGTGAGACCTTCATGGCGAAGTCGAGCATCGCTTTTTGACGTGGGCTCAAGTCGGCCTTGCGGTAATTGGTGGCAACTTGGTCGGCGATCAGAGGATTCTTGGCGCGAATGCGCAGGATGGCACCATGCGCGATCACACAGTACTGGCACTGGTTGGCGGCGCTCGTGGCGACCACGATCATTTCGCGCTCGGCCTTGGTGAGATTGCCAGGCTTTTCCATCAGGGTGTCGTGATACGCGAAGAATGCCCGGAACTCGTCAGGACGGTGCGCGAGCGTCAAGAAGACGTTGGGGATGAAGCCGGACTTTTCCTGCACGGTCTCAATGCGTGTGCGGATGTCCTCGGGCATGTCCTTGAGTGCCGGAACGGGAAAGCGGCTCACGGGGGCTTGTGTGGTTTGGGTCATGGTTTTCTCCTGGGTTAATGAAAGGGTTGAGAGGAAGTGAGCTGTTCAGCGATTCACATCGACGACGATGCGGCCACGGACATCACCGCTTAGAAGTTGACTGGCCAGAGGGATCGCTTCGGCCAAGCTAACTTCGCGGCCAATCTCGCCAAGCTTGGTCACATCGAGATCAGTGGCCAGGCGCTGCCAAGCGATGAGACGATCGGCGCGGGGGCACATCACGCTGTCGATGCCTGCGAGGGTCACGCCCCGCAGAATGAAAGGTGCAACGGTGGCCGGTAAGTCCATACCTGCGGCCAGACCGCAAGCTGTGACAACGCCTCGGTACTTGGTTGTGGCGCAGACGTTGGCGAGAACATGGCTTCCCACGACATCGACGGCACCGGCCCAACGCTCCTTGCCTAGGGGTTTGCCGGGGGAAGCGAATGGCGCGCGATCAATGACCTCGGTGGCTCCCAGGCGATGGAGGTAGTCTGCGTCCTGCGTCCTGCCGGTTGCAGCCACGACCTTGTAGCCCAGCTTGGCCAAGATCGCGATGGCAACGCTGCCTACGCCACCAGCAGCGCCCGTGACCAGGATCTCTCCATCGGAGGGCTTGACGCCATAGCGCTCTAGCGCGAGCACGCACAGCATCGCGGTGTAGCCGGCGGTGCCAATAGCCATCGCTTGCTGTGGCGTAAATGCCGAAGGCAGTGGAATGAGCCAGTCGCCCTTGAGGCGGGCCTTTTGTGCCAGCCCCCCCCAATGCACCTCGCCAACGCCCCAACCGTTGAGCAGCACGGCGTCGCCTGCGCGGTAAGCTGGGTTGGCGCTCTCTTCAACAATGCCAACCAAGTCAATGCCTGGCACCATCGGGAAGCTGCGCACCACCGGCCCCTTGCCGGTGATGGCCAGACCGTCTTTGTAGTTGAGTGTCGAGTGACTCACTCGCACGGTCACATCGCCTGCGGGCAACTGGGCCTCATCCAGCTTGGTCACCGCAGCGCGGTAACCTGCCTCATCCTTCGTGATCAAGATGCCGTTGAACAATTTGCTCTCCTTTGAAATTAGACCGATCGTCTAGTAATTGACAAAAAAAATCACTTCGACCGGAAACCGGCGAAGAAAAATTGAGTGAACACGTCGAGCGGCGCTGCGTTGTGCTCAAGCTTGGCGCGCAAAACCGCCCCTTCCCAGCCGATCCAGAAGAACTCGGCTACTTGCTGTGGATCTACCTCTTTGGAGAGCTCACCAACCTGTTGAGCTTCAACGAGGCATTGCGCGAAGCGCCGCTGCCAGTCTTCAAAGGTATGCTGTAGCCGCGCTCGAAAACTCTCGGGCAGCGCGCCCATTTCCTGACCGAGGTTGCCGATCAGGCAGCCACGGCGATAGCCAAAGCGCGCCATCGATGACTTGGCGTCGTCGATGAAGGAATACAGCCGCGCGAGGGGTGTGAGCGAACGGTTCGTGAGGTGTCGGTCGAGCTTGGCTGCGAAGAATTCCCCGTACCGTGAAATGAGCTCCAGGCCAAAGACTTCCTTGCTGTCGAAGTAGTGATAAAACGAACCCTTGGGCACGCCCACGCGGCTGAGGATTTCCTCAATGCCTGTGGCCGAGAAGCCTTTTTCAGTGAGGGCCTCCAGGCCAGCTCGCATGAGCAGCTCGCGCGCATCCATCAGCTCGATGCGCTGTCTAGGAGGGCGGCCACGGCGGCGAATGGGGGTTTGCACTTGCATTGCGCGATATTAGACCGATTGTCTCTAAAATGCAAGCGGCGGCCAAAATTCGTGTTTTAAGACCCTGACAGCTTTGTGCTCGACGGACACCTTCCAATTTATTTGCATGTTTTTGAAAGAATCACCATGCCAGACTGAATCGACCCGGATCTACTAGACACTTCCGAGCCGTTGGGATTGACGTTTTTCGAACTCTACCGGAGAAACACCGCCAGACGTGTTGTGGCGGCGCTTGGGGTTGTAGAACATCTCGATGTAATTGAAGACATCGGCACGGGCATCTTGCCGGGTTAGGTAAATCTGGCGACGAATCCGCTCGCGCTTGAGCAACTGGAAGAAGCTTTCAGCCACCGCGTTGTCATGGCAATTGCCACGCCTGCTCATGCTGCTGACCAGGTTGTGGTCCCGCAGGAAACCCTGCCAGTCATAGCCTGTGAATTGACAGCCCTGATCGGAATGCACCAGCACCGTGTCCCTGGGTTGCCTGCGCCACAACGCCATCAGCAACGCATTGAGCACCAGATCAGTGTCGATGCGGCTGCCCATGGACCAGCCAATGACTTGGCGTGAGAACAGGTCAGCACTGGCCGACGAACGTGCGGAGCATGTCAAGGTACTTGTCGCGTCCATCATGCAGTCGCCACGGTGTGCGTTCTGCCCGGCCTCTCGCAAGATGCGGCTGAAGGTCGACTCACTGGCCAGGTAGGTGCCTTCATCGGCCAGCATGGGCACGATGCGCGCCGGTGGCATGTCCGCAAATCGAGGCTCGTTGGCCGCCTGCAACACAGCCGCACGCTCGGCAGTCGTGAGCGCATGGGGCGGCGCGCTGTGGATCGCATCCGGGCGACGATCGCCCTTTGCCAGCCCATCCTGAGCTTTCCAGCGCTGCAGCGTGCGCAAACTGATGCCCGCGAGCTTGCAGGCTTTGCTCAGGCGCGCGCCCTTGCCGTGCGCTTGGTCAATGATCTGGGCCATGTGGCGGCGATCTTCCAGTCCGATCATTCGTCCTCGCCCTTGTGGAAGATCGCCTCGAGCTTTTTTGACAGCACCAGCAGCGCTGCGGTCTCGGCCAGGGCTTTTTCTTTGCGGCGCAGCTCGCGTTCAAGCTCCTTGATGCGCTTGCGATCTGCGGCCGTCTCTTTGGGGCTGGCCCGCTGTTCCTCGGGTGTGGCCAGAGCCTGGGTGGCGCTGGCGCGCCAGGCGTCGAGCTCTTGCGGGTACACACCGTTTTCGCGGCACCAGGCGCTGCGACTGGACTCGTCCAGAGCGGCCGTTGTGATCACGGCATTAAGCCTGGCCGATGCCGACCAGCCCCGATTGCGCGCGGGCTGGGTCAGAGACTCGGCCCTCCAGCGCTCGAGGGTGTCAACAGACACGCCTACCTCCAATGAGATGTCCTCCAAAGAGGCTGTGTTCGGTGGCAGCAGCTTGGCCAGCACCTTGTTTTTGAAAGCTTGTCCGTATCGAGCCATCACGTCTATCCATCATCGCCCCCGTTCTTTGAAATCTATGGAGGCGACAAGTATTCTGACGTGGGGGGGGAACGCTAGGAAGAACAGCGCCGTTTTGACGTTCAACGCTTCCACTGTGATGCCCTCATAAAAGGCCTTGCGTGCACCTTGTCGCTGCACCGTACCCACTTCGCCGAATCCTTGCTTTTGCCACAGCATGCGCAAACCCAGGTACACCAGATACGCCGCCCCGAGGTACTTGACCAGATTGAACGCCAACGCGGACTGGGCGATCAGAAGCGATATGCCAACGGCAGCGGCCAGCACATGAACAAGACCGCCCAGCCCTGTGCCCAAGCAGGAAGCCAGCCCCTCTGAACGCCCCCCAGCGACGGTGCGCGCAACGACATAGGCGATGCCCGGACCCGGCGTGATGGCTAGAAGCACTGCAGCGATGAAAAATGAAATCAGAGACATGGTGGTTTGTTGAAAGAGGTTGACTTCTTAGCCAAGTTCACTGGCCAGCGGTGTTTTTCATGGCCTGGGCCAGGCCCGGGTTGCCGCTGGCTTCAAGGCCCTGTATCGCACCTTCGCGGTCGCGTCGCTCATGGTGCTGGTTGAGTTTGCGCTTGCCGACCAAGCGTTCGACGCGGATTTCAATGCCCACAATGTGCCTCAATTGCTCTGCCAGATAGTCTGCAGGCGCATCGCCCATCTTCCATGGCTGTGCTTGGCCTGCTTCGTGCTGACGGGTCAGGCGAGCCACGACCCCGCGCACGAATTTTTCATCGTCTCGCACATGCAAGGTGCCATGCGCGTGCACAACCTCATAGTTCCAGGTTGGCACGCGCCGATGTGTCTCTTGCTTACCCGGATACCAGCTCGGTGTGATGTAGCCCTCCACGCCCCGAAACACCACCAGCGCCTCTTGGCCGTCCTGGACCTCGCGCCACAGCGGATTGGCCCTTGCAACGTGTGCGATCAGCACGCCGCAGCCTTCTTGGTCCGCCTCCAGCATGAACGGCAGATGGTTGGCATCGAGCCCCGCAGGTGAATTGGTGATCAGCACGCCAAGCGCATGCTCCCGCACGATGCGGTGCAGTTCTTCGAGACGAGGTTCAGCAAATTGGGGCGGAAGGTACATGAGCGGTCCTGTGCAATGCAGTCGCCGGAGATCTCCCGGCACACGCCCAAACTGTGCGCTCATACTGGATAGTTCACAATATCCACTTTCAATCAAAATTACCAGACCAGTTGAATACGCCTCCAGCTACTGAACTACGCCAAAACGGGCTGAGCCGCGCCCTTTACGAGGAGTTGCGAAGTAGGATCACGGACGGTACTTACGCCGTGAGCACAGCCTTGCCCTCGACGCGTGCATTGGCCGCAGAGCGGGGCCTGTCCCGCGCGACCGTAACCCTGGTGTATGAGCAGCTCGCGGCCGATGGTTTTATTGAGACGCGAACCGGAGCCGCCAGCCGTGTCGCTGCGGGAGTGACGGCCGCTGACAGCGCACGCCGACACGCAATGCGTCCTGCGGTAACGCAACGCCCTCTCGGTCGGCTGTCCTCGATAGGTGAGCGCATCTCCACCTTTCCCATCCCGCAGGCTAGTGGGAACAAGACGGGCGAGATCGATTTTGTTTATGGGCCGCTAGCGGGCAGCGACTTCCCGATGCTGGCCTGGATGAAGGCTTTGAGGGCAGTGGAGCGGCAGCGCAGCCGCAGGCTCGAATACGAGGACCCTCGTGGCAGCCTGGCGTTGCGCAAGGCCTTGCAATCCCATCTGAGTCAAACGCGAGGCCTGGCGTGCTCGGTCGAGCAGCTGGTGATTGTCAATGGCTCGCAACAGGCACTCGATCTGTGCGCGCGTTTGCTTGTCAATCCCGGTGATGGCGTGGTTGTCGAGAACCCCGGCTACCGGATGGCGCACCGGGTATTTGAAGCCTATGGCGCGAAGCTGCTCGGTGTGGATGTGGACGAGCAGGGTCTCGTGACCGACCGGTTGATCGCCCTTGGTTCCGTGCAACTGGCTTATGTGACGCCAACGCACCAGTTTCCGCTGGGCTCGTTCCTTACGATCGCACGGCGCAGGCAGTTTCTGACGTGGGCACATGAGCGCAAAGCCTGGGTGATCGAAGACGACTACGACAGCGAGTACCGCTACAGCGTGCGCCCCGAAGCCACACTCCTGTCACTCGACACCCAAGGTTGTGTGATCCATGTGGGAACTTTCTCGAAGACACTCTCGCCCCAACTGCGGCTGGGGTACATGGTCTTGCCACCTGCCCTGGTTGGCACTTTCGCTGAAGCCAAGCGCCTATCTGATCGGCACGCCGCAACGGGTGTGCAGCGGGCTCTGGCCTTGCTGTTGGAGGATGGCAGTTATGACCGCCACGTCCGGCGCATTCGACGCCATCAGCAAGCCCGGCAACGTGCCCTCATCCATGCCCTGCAGGTGCACCTTGGTGACCAGATCGAGGTGCAAGGCGCAGCCAGTGGCCTACACCTGGTGGTGTGGTTTCGCCGATTACCCACAAGTGCGGAGTCTGCCTTGGTCCGAGCGGCCAGGGAACAAGGCGTTTGCGTCTATCCGGTCGGCCCACTGTACCTGCGGGGCAGGACTCAGAAAACATCACAGCGCAATACTGGTCTGATCATGGGGTACGCGTTGCTGAACGAAGAAGAAATCGCCAAAGGTGTTCTACGCTTAGCAATGGCAGTGCGGCAGGTCAAAGCTGCGCAGTAATCGATATCGCTCAGCAGTGACGGCTGCTTTTGGCCGAAGCCCGACTTGCTGAATGACCGCTTCGCCGAAACACCGAAGACTGCAATGGGTCGGCTTCTGCCTGTCACCGATCCCGTCCCGATGACCGCTCCCAGCGGCGGAGTCAACCGTTCAGTGCAACACATTCGCTGAACATCTCAGCGCGTGCATGACCAAAAAATGAGAGTGCAAAACGCCCTCACTCCTCTGAAATCACCTGCCCGTCGTGCTCCACATACGGCCGGTACGGCCCGGTGCCGCTGTGCCCGGCTTCGGTGGCCGAGACAAAAGCGCCCTGCTGCGCGTCGAACACATGCACTTCGCCCTGCTCGATCACGTAATGCCAGCCGTGCAGCTGCAGGCGCGCGGCTTCGACGGCGCGGCGCACCATGGGGTATTCGAGCAGGCGCTCGAGCTGCAGCACCACGCTGCGCTGGCCGGTGCGGTCCAGCGCTTCGGGGCTGACCTGTACCGGCAGCAAGGCTTCGTCCACCAAGTGCAGCCAGTTGCGGAGGTTGACGGCCTCGTCGGGCGCGCCTTCGTAGGCCGCGCGGATGGCGCCGCAATGGCTGTGGCCGCAGACGATGATGTGTTCGACCTGCAGGGTGAGCACCGCGTATTCGATGGCGGCGGCCGTGCCGTGCAGGCCATGGGAGCCGTCGTAGGGCGGCACCAGAGCACCCACATTGCGCACGATGAACAATTCGCCCGGCCCCGCGCCGGTCAGCAAATAAGGTACAAGGCGCGAATCGGAGCAACCGATGAACAGGGTCTTGGGGTGCTGCCCGTGGGCCACCAGGTCCTGAAAGCGTTGCTGGTGACGCGGAAAGTAATCTGAATGGAATTGCCGCAGGCGCAGCAGCAGCTCGTCGCTCTCGCCTTCCGCACCAACAGCCTGATGGCTCATTGCATCAGAGGCGTGTCGGCCCCTTCCATCTCAATGCCCTGTACCTGGGCCTGACCCACGAGCAGCAGCATGTACTGACGCAGTGCAGTGGCGCGCGACTGCAATGTCAACTCACCCGCAATGCGGCTTTGCACCTGATTGAAAGCCGCCAGCTCGCCCGGGCGCTGGTCCAGCACATCGACGATGTGCAGGCCATAGCGCGAGTGCACCAGACGCGGTTGCAGGCCCTTGGCCACGCCACCGTCTTGCATGAAGAGGAACTGCACAAGCTCGGGCGCGCAGTCCTGCGGTCCCACCCAGCCCAGATCGCCACCTTGTGCGCCGCTGGGGCAGTTGGAGAGTTCTTCGGCCAGCTGCGCAAAGCGGTCGGCCGGTGCGTCCTTGTGGGTCAGCTCCAGCAGGGCAGCTTCGGCGCGCTGGGCCAGTTTTTGCACCGGCACGCCCGGCGTGACGGCGAACAGGATGTGGCGCAGTTGCGCCTGCTGGCCGTGGGTGAAGCGTGGTTTGTGGGCGTCGTAGTAGCGCTGACAGGCCTCGGGCGTGGGTTCGGGTGTCTGCACGGCAGCGTCGAGCATGTCTTCGATGACCTCCTGCTGGTCTGCGCTCAGGGTCGGCGCCAGGTCACCCTCGTCATCGGTCAGCAGACTCTGGCGCACGGCTTCCTGCCGCAGCACCTCGCCCCAGGTACGTTCGCGCACCGTCTCCAGGTCTTCGCCGGGACCGATGTGCAGGCGCCTGCCGTTGATGCGAACTTCGGGCACGGTGGTGGCAGCGGGCGTCATGTCGATGGCAGCAGCGCCGCAACCGCAACTGCCAGAACCGCAGCCACCGGTGGCTTCGGCTTGCTCAAGCATTTGTTCCATGTTGCGCTCCTCAGCGGCCACGTTGGGTCAGACCCAGGCGGCGGCTGCGCACCACCTGGTAGGGACGCACCACATAGGCCAGCGTGCCAAAACCGCTCCACACATGCACCAGGCGGCTGAAGGGAAACAGCAGGAAGATGCTCATGCCCAGCACCAGGTGCACCAGATAGGGCCAGTCGAGCCCCGCAATGTGGCCGGCATCGGGCTGGAGGGTGACGATGCCCTGCGCCCAGGCCGAGAGCTTGAGCATGACCGAGCCGTCGGTGTGGCCCAGCGAGAACGGCAGCGTGACCAGGCCCAGCACCAGCTGCACCCAGA